>Ga0181595_10005348_pt1 | contig 11424 bp, 9 predicted proteins | sample 041ome_7_FD_145604 | JGI IMG/M metagenome (GOLD analysis project Ga0181595, IMG submission 145604) | Coastal salt marsh microbial communities from the Groves Creek Marsh, Skidaway Island, Georgia - 041401AS metaG (spades assembly) | ecosystem: Environmental > Aquatic > Marine > Intertidal zone >...
GTTGGATATGTTAGGTGCAGGCAATGGTTTATGGGCTGGTTTTGATCGCTTATTGACTGAAGTACCGGAAAAATTCGATATGATTTTAACGCCGGACAGCCCACATTATGTCAGCTTACCTGGCTTATCTGTGTTGTTAGGCGGCATGTGGATTATGAACCTGAGTTACTGGGGTTTTAACCAATATATTATCCAGCGTACTTTAGCGGCGAAAGACTTAGCCGAAGCGCAAAAAGGTATTGTGTTTGCTGCCTTTCTGAAAGTGTTGATGCCGGTGATTGTGGTACTGCCAGGTATAGCCGCAGTCTTATTGTTACCCGATTTAAGCAAACCGGATCAGGCGTACCCACAACTGCTGAGCATGATGCCCTCTGGTATTAAAGGCTTAATTTTTGCCGCTTTAGTGGCAGCTATTTTGTCGAGCCTGGCCTCTATGACCAACAGCGTCGCGACCATTTTTACTATGGATATTTACTCTCAGTTTAAGAAAGATCAAAGCCAGCAGCACTACGTCAAAGTAGGTCGTATTGTTAGCCTGGTGGCTTTAGTCATTGCAGTCTTTACCGCTAAGCCACTGCTTGGCGAATTCGATCAGGCCTTCCAGTATATTCAGGAATTCACCGGTTTCTTCACCCCAGGTATTGTGGTGCTGTTCTTGTTAGGTATGTTCTGGGCCCGCACTACAGCAACAGCAGCATTAGTGGCGGCTATCAGCTCGGCTGTACTGAGCTGGATTTTCAAAGTGGCTCTGCCAGAGATGCCGTTTATGGACCGCGTAGGTTTGGTGTTCTTAAGCTGTTTGGCCTTAGCTGTGCTGGTGACGTTGGCGCAGCGTCAGGGCAAACATCCACACGCAGTGGAACTGCGGGATATCAGCTTTGCAACCCGCCCAAGCTTTAACTTGTATTCAGTGCTGATCACTTTGATTGTCGCTGCCTTTTACATCACCTGGTGGTAACAATGCAGCAGAGATTTATGTCTACAGCCTTTCTTTGCACAACAGTGGCAGCAGCGCTTTTTAGCGCCGCTACCAGTGCGAACCCTGTTGCGGTAAAAGATGGCGTGATGCAGTGGCAAGACGGTTCTGAAGTTGCACTTTTTGGTGTGAATTACAGTGCGCCTTTTGCTTATGGTTATCGCTCCATTGAACGTCTGGGGGTTGATCACCGTGCTGCCATCGACATGGATGTGGACCATATTGCCCGTTTAGGACTGGACGCTTACCGCGTGCATTTATGGGACAGATTGCTGGCCGATAAAGACGGCAATTTGCAGGACAATATTCACCTGCAATTATTTGATTACCTGCTGCTGCGCTTAAAAGAAAAAGGCATCAAGGTGATTATTACCCCTATTGGCTGGTGGGGTAGTGGTTACCCTGAGCCGGATCCGGTGGAATATGGTTTTTCTACTTTTTACAGCAAAAGCCAGATGAACCAATCACCTGATGCGATAAAAGCGCAGAAAAACTATCTGACTCAACTGTTTAAGCATGTGAACCCACTGACCGGCAAAAGTTATCAGCAGGACGATAACATTATTGCTTTTGAGATCTTTAACGAACCTAAACACGAGATCAAACCAGAACAAAGTGCGGCTTATATTGAAGACTTAATCAGCACCATTCGTGCAGCTGGTGTCACTAAACCTTTGTTTTACAACACCAGTGAGCAGGGTGACGATCAGCCTTTTGCTAAAGCTTTATGCAATACCAGCATAGATGGGGTGTCCTATCAGTGGTATCCAACAGGTTTGATCAAAGGCAGTACTATTCTGGCGAATATGCTGAGCGCTGTTGCGCATTACACCAATCCTTTTGTTGGCATCAGCCAATGTGCCACGAAAGCCAAAATGGTGTACGAGTTTGATGCGGCCGATGTGGCAAGCTCTGTGATGTATCCTGCTATGGCGCGAAGTTTTCGTGAAGCTGGTTTTCAGTGGGCCACTCAGTTTGCTTATGACGCTGCGGCTGTGGCTCATACTAATTCTGAATACAACACTCACCATCTGAACCTGCTGTATACCCCGTCTAAAGCCATCAGCTTAAAAATTGCCGCTGAAGTATTCCGAACGCAAAAGCGTGCCGAAAAAGTAGCAGATTATCCTGCTAGCAATAGCTTTGCGGCTGTGACTTTGGATTATCAGCAGAATTTATCTGTGCTGAATACTCCGACTCAGTTCTTCTACAGCAACAGCACCAAAGCAGAGCCAAAAGCTGTAGCCAAGCTAAGCAGTATTGCAGGTGTTGGCTCGTCTTCTGTAGCGAAATACAGCGGCTCTGGTGCTTATTTCCTCGATAAAGTGGCAGATGGCGTCTGGCGACTGGAGGTTTATCCTGACTTGCTGACCTTGCAGGATCCGTATCAAAATTCCAGTTTAAGCCGTGAAGTTGGGCGTTTGTATCCTGCTGCTCAGCAACTGAAACTGACGCTGGCTGATTTGGGCAAAAACTATCAGTTGAAAGGCTTAAACAGCGGCAATACAGCCACTGCATCTGCCGCTGATGGCGAAGTGACAGTACGCCCCGGTGTGTACTTACTGACCGCCAAAGCAGCATTGGCACAGCAGTATGCCAATAAAGTTGAGACAGATTTTTATCTGCCAAAACCACAATCAACAGAACTGGCTTTGGTGCATCAACATCAGCGTCAAATCCAGTTGGGTGACCCGTTCAGCTTTGAGGCAGATATTGGTGCTTTGGTGAAGCCTGAAAAAGTGCAGTTGATGTTGCGTTATCTGGGCGATAACACCTTTACTGCTTTTGAGATGCAGCTAAACCCAGAGCGTAGTGGTCGTTATCAGCTGGCTATGCCAAAAGACTGGACTCAAACCGGTTTGCTGGAATACGCCTTTGTAGTCACAGCGAATGGCAAAAACCAGACTTTCCCTGGTGCAGCTGCTGGCTCGCCACAGGATTGGGATTTTGTCAGCACAGCACCTTATTGGACTATGGCCTTGAAACCACAAGGCCAGCCAATAGTGTTATTCGACGCCACAGAGGATAGACAAAACAGCCTCTATCCAAAAGATGCGGTTGTGACTCAACGTTTTGTTGCCGATAGCTCTGGTGCAGGTTTGGCTTTGCAACTGGGTGTGGATACGTTAGAAAATCCTAAAGCTGCGGCTATCCTGAAAACCACGTTGTCTGCTGACAACAGCCTGCTCAAACGTAACCTGAAAGGTTATGACACAGTGGCGCTGAAAATCCGTGCCGTCAAACAGCCGGAACAGTTGAAGTTCGCAGTGCTGGATAAAGACGGTATAGCTTACGGCACAGAGCTGAACCTGGGCACAAACTGGCAATATCTGTTAGTTCCGCTGAATAAACTCAAACAAACCGATACGCTGATGACTCAGGCTTACCCTATGTTTATGCCACTCTTTGCGCCCAGGGTGGAACAGGGTTTACAGCTAAAGCTGAATGAGCTTCAGCAGTTGCAGGGCATACAGTTGATCTTTAATCAGAGCGCCTATAGTGCAGCAGAAGCGAAGGGGTGGCATGGAGTGGAACTGGCGGAAGTGAGTTTGATCCAAAAGCCTTAGCTCAGAGGGCCTGTGTTGCATAGGTTTCCAGCACAGGCCTATAATCGGCTTCTATCCTCAAGCTCAGGAGTGCTATGGCAAAGCCACAGCAGCAGAAAACAACCTCTTCGAATTTAAAACCGACAGCAGTGTCAGGCACTCAAAAGCTGGCACTTGGTGTCGGCTTTTTTGCGATGTTTTTTGCTCAGCAAAGTGTCAGCGTACTGGCTATTCCTTTTTACCAGATGACTCTGGGAGTCGACCCGTTTTTACTGGGGCTGGCTCTGACTTTACCTTTGCTACTTGGTACTTTATTAGGCCCTTGGGTTGGGCATTTATCTGATCATTATCAAAGCAGTTTTGGCCGCAGACGGCCCTTTATTCTGGTCGCCAGTTGGGCCTGTTGTTTACTTTTTGGCTTGATCTGGATGGTGCCAACAGGCTGGGGCGAACTGGCTCAGTTATTGTATTTTGTGATTTTTTCCCTGCTGTTTTATGTTGCTGCCACTTTTATGTCAGTGCCTATGACCTGTTTATCCTATGAGATGAGCCCGGATTATCATCAGCGCACAGAAATTATGGGTTTTACTACTTACTTTCTGAAGTTGGGGTCCTTGTTGTATCAATGGTTATTTCCACTGGCACAGCTGGCGATCTTCAGTTCGGTTTTTGTTGGCATACGTTATGTTGGCTGGGGCGTGGCTTTATTTATTTTTGGCCTGCTGGGCACTTTAGCTGCCTGTTACAGCAAAGAAGTTATACAACGTTCTTCTGTGGCTTTTCCTGCTGTAACTTTAAGGCAAAGCTTAAAAACGCTGAAAGCCAACAAAGGCTTGCGGGTGTTGCTGCTGCTCACTGTGATCCAAATGGCAGGTGGGGCTTTTACCGCCAGTATGGATTATTACCTCTTGGTGTATTTTATTGCCGAAGGTGATATAGCTCAGGGCGCAATTTTTAAGGGCTGGCTGTCGATGGCTTATGCCGCTTTTGGTTTTCTGACTGTACCTTTGATTACGACTTTGTCGTCCCGGCTTGGAAAAGTCAAAGCATTACAACTGATTTATCTGCTGACTCTGGTCGGCGGTGTGGGGAAGTGGTTTATTTTTACGCCACAAGGTTATGGTTGGATTTGGCTTGATGCACTCTTGTGCACTGCCGCCTGGACAGCTATGACCATGTTAATCCCCTCTATGATGGCAGACTTGTGTGATGAAGATGAATTAACACATGGTCAGCGTCGTGAAGGGGTTTTTGTTGCTATTCATAGTTGGGTCACCAGCTTAAGTGCAGCTTTGGCCTTATTGCTGGCTGGTTTGTCTTTGAATCTGATTGGTTTTGATGCTCAGCTTGCTGCGGCACAAAAACCGGATAGCATTTTGGCGATGCGGCTTATTTTAGCTTTAGGCACATTTCTGTTTGCCTTGTGTTCATTATTGATGTTAAGAGGCTTTCATCTGGATGCAAAAAGCAGTCAGCAGATCAGTTTGGCGCTAGCTGAAAGTAAAAGACAAAATCAGGGTTCAGAATCCATTTAATTTTAATAAACCCGCTCGTGTCAATTCGCAGCAAAGCGACTAGCGCGATGGTTTAAACAATAAAAAAGAAAAAGCAAAAATTATGGTCACAATCAAAGATGTTGCAAAAGTAGCTGGGGTGTCGATAGCTACAGTGTCCAGGGTGATCCACGATGGTCATCAGGTGGGCGAAGCCTGTCGTGCGCGGGTTAAAAAGGTAATAGCTGAATTAGGCTACAGACCCAACAGTAATGCCCGTGCTCTGGTTAGCAAAACCACCAATACGCTGGGGGTAGTCACACCTAAACTATCGATGCCATTTTTTGGTAGTCTTGCCAGTGGTGTTGAAAAAGGTGCGCGGGAAAACAACTATAAACTGCTGATGAGTAACTCATTGTATGAGACCAAGTCGGAACAGGAAGCTATTGATTCACTACGGGATCACAACTGTCAGGCCATTATTCTGCATAGCGAATATTCGGATGAAAAAACCTTATTGAAGCTGGCCAACGAAATTCCGGGCTTAGTGCTGATCAACCGCTATATGCCTGCGATAGCCAACCGCTGTGTCTGGCTGGATAACGTCGCTGGTGCGCGTCAGGCTACGGATTATTTACTAGGCCGCGGTCATAAAAACTTTGCCGTGATCACCAGTATTTACCAAAACGGCGACCCTGGCTTTCGCTTGCAAGGTATTCGTGAGTCATTAAAAACAGCAGGTTTGCAGTTAGCTGAGACTGCTATTGAAGAGTCCACCGCCAATATGGAAGGTGGCGAGCAAGCGGTGCAGGCCTTACTGAATAAAGGTATTCAATTCACCGCATTGTTGGCCTACAACGACTTAATGGCGATAGGAGCTATTCATGCCTTATTTGCCGCAGGGCTGCGGGTGCCGGAAGATGTGTCAGTGATAGGTTTTGACGACTTAATCGTCAGCCGCGCCTGCCGCCCGCGTTTAACCACCATGCATTATCCGGTCGAAGAAATGGCCAGCTACGCCACTAAACTGGCGATTCAGCTCAGCGACACCAGCATAGAGCAGGAAAGCAGAACGCACTTGTTTATACCGCAGTTGGTAGAAAGAGATTCAGTGGCGGATGCGCCGCAGAGGTAAAGCATACAAGGCAGTTTAATGTCGTTCAGCCAGGATCCAGTTTTGTTGACTATGCTAAAGAACAACTAAAACACTGAGGCTGAATACCATGAATGCACGAACTACATTGTGGGTAGCTTTAATTGCGCCTTTATTAACACAGCAAGTGATAGCGGCTGATGCCGACAGAGATCATGACCATAAAGCTAAGGTCGCAGAAAAGCAGCTCAAACAGCAGAGCAAGCAAAAAATGGCTGAACTGCAGCCAGCCGCACTGACGGTCAGTGCTGGTATCAGCATGACGGACGCCCGCGCTGTGGCAGAGCGGTATCAAATGACTGGCCAGACCGCTTTGCCACCCGGAATCCGCAAGAACTTAGCCAAGGGTAAACCTCTGCCACCTGGCATTGCGAAAAAGTCTGCTCCAGCGGCCATGATTGCAGAGTTGCCTCAACATCAGGGTTATCAATGGCAAGTGGTGGGGACAGATTTGATTCTGGTGTCTATAGCCACTGCTGTGATTGCAGATGTGCTGGTAGATGTTTTTCACTGATTTAAATTAAAGCCCGGTATGAGTATCGGGCTTTTAGCCGCAGTTAATCAGCCCAATCCGCCTAAGCACAGGTACTTGAGTTCAGTAAAATCATCCAGACCATAGCTGGAACCTTCACGGCCTAATCCTGATTCTTTCACACCACCAAAAGGCGCGGCAGCATTAGAAATTAACCCTTCGTTGATACCAATCATGCCGTATTCCAATGCTTTAGCGACACGGAAAATCCGGCCTATATCGCGGCTGTAAAAATAGCTGGCAAGGCCTGTGGGTGTATTGTTGGAAAGCTCTATGGCTTCTTGCTCGGTATCAAACACACTGATACAAAGTACAGGGCCAAAAATTTCAGTCTGGCTGATCTGCATATCAGGGCGAACATCTGTGACTATGGTTGGCTGGAAAAATAAGGGGCCTAAGTCTGCATCTATAGCGCCACCAAGCAAGAGTTCGGCACCTTGATCCAAGGCCTGATCCAACAGTCTGCTGATTTTGTCCACAGCGGCTTGATTAATCAGTGGGCCTATTTGTGCTCCTGCTTCTAAACCCGAAGCCAGCTTTAACGGCGCTGTGGCTTTAATCAGTTGGGCTAAGAAAGCATCGTACACAGATCGCTGTACAAACACTCTATTGACGCAAACACAGGTTTGACCGGCATTACGGAATTTAGCGGCCAATAAACCCTGCACAGCAGCGGGTAAATCGGCGTCATCAAAGACAATAAAGGGGGCGTTGCCACCCAGTTCCATCGAGACTTTTTTTACGGTTGAAGCACACTGCGCTAACAAGGTTTTGCCGACAGGGGTGGAACCGGTGAAACTAAATTTAGCCACCCGGCTGTCTTTGGTCAGTACTTGCCCTATGGCTTTGGCATCTGTGCCTGTGACTACATTAAACACACCGGCCGGAATACCGGCACGGGTCGCAAGTTCTGCTAAAGCCAAAGCTGATAATGGTGTCAGCTCCGAAGGTTTGACGACAAAAGTACAGCCTGCGGCCAAAGCCGCAGCAGCTTTACGTAAAATCATCGCATTGGGGAAATTCCACGGCGTAATAGCGGCCACTACACCAATGGCTTGTTTCAGTACCAGTATCTGCTGATTGGCTTTAGGTGCCGGAATCATGTCGCCATTCATACGTTTGGCTTCTTCAGCAAACCAACTGACAAAAGAGGCGCCGTAGCTTATTTCTCCTGCAGCTTCATCTAAGGGTTTACCTTGCTCCAGCGTTAAAATGCGGGCTAAGTCGTGCTTATGCTCCAGCATCAATTGGCACCAGTGCATAAGCTTTGCGGATCGTTCTCCAGCAGTCAGACCAGACCAGCCAGGAAAAGCCATTGTAGCCGCTGTAACTGCTTGTTCTGCTTCAAGGCTTCCAGCTTCTGCCACTAAGGCCAGCAAACTGCCATCCGCAGGGTTATGCACAGCAAAATGACCACTGCGGCCACTCTGGAATTGTCCGGCTATGTAACTGCTGTGATGCACCAAAGCGTTGTCTTTGAGCAGTGAAAAAACGCTATTTGTTTGGTTTGTCATGGGCTTAGCTCCGTAGTCAGTCTGGTCTTGCCAGTGTAGCCTGAATTAGGAGTTATCCCAATGTCTCCAGGCGCTTTAGTAAAAACCTCTGTTCTGCCTGTTGGCTGGTTTTACTTAGTGCCCTCTGATAATAAAGCTTTGCTTGTTGGAGCAAACCAAGCTTTTGGTGCAGGTCTGCTAAAGCTGCGTCGAGCAGGTGATACTGGGCCAGTTCGCCGCTTTGTTCCAGTGCCAGTAAAAGCGGTAATGCAGCGGCCGGGCTCTGCGCCATGCTGACAGCCACAGCACGGTTTAACAGCACCACAGGTGAGGCTTCAAAGCGATAGAGCACATCATATAAAGCGACAATTTGTGGCCAGTCGGTACGTGCTGCATCCGGGCTTTGTGCATGCAGGGCGGCAATAGCGGCCTGCAAACCATAAGGGCCAATACGACGCCCTGTTAAAGAGCGTTCAACCAGCTGAATTCCTTGCTGGATCAAAGCCTGGTCCCATAATGTTCTGTCCTGATCGGCCAGTAAAATCAGGTCGCCTTGGTGATCGATGCGGGCAGAACGCCGTGATTCCTGCAGCAGCAACAAAGCCAATAAGCCCATTGTTTCTGAGTCGGGTTGTAACTCCAGCAATAAAAAACCAAGCCGTATCGCCTGAGCTGATAGCTCTGCACATAGCAGCTGATCGCCCGAACTTTGGCTATAGCCTTCGTTAAACAACAAATAAACGACTTTAAGCACAACATCCAGCCGCTGTGGTAATTGCTCTGCAGTGGGTATTTCATAAGGAATAGCAGCGTCACGGATTTTGTTTTTTGCCCGCACTATTCGCTGAGCTATGGTGACAGGGCTGGTTAAAAAAGCTTTGGCAATCTGCTCTGTGGTTAAGCCACAAATTTCGCGTAAGGTTAAGGCGATTTGGGCTTCGGTGGATAAAGCTGGATGACAGCAGGTAAATATCAGCCGAAGCTCATCATCTTGCCAGTTTTGATGATCGGTTTCCTCAGCCTGAAAAGCGTCGATCTCTTCACCTTGTTCAGCAAGCCATTGCTGTTGGTATTTGCGTTGGGTGTGCTGCTGGCGAATTTTATCTATGGCTTTAAAGCGTCCTGTCGAGACCAGCCAGGCTCTGGGCTGTTCTGGTAAACCATCAACGGGCCATTGTTGTAAAGCACAGGCAAAAGCTTCCTGCAGAGCTTCTTCGGCTAGTTCAAAATCACCCAAAAGCCGGATCAGGGTGGCCAACACCCTGCGGCTTTCTTGTCGGTACAGTGCCGAGATGCTTTCGGTATTCACATGACTATTCAACAGCTTAGGTACTTTGCATGCTGGCAAAGTCTGCAGCTATGTGTTGAATATCTTCAGGAAAATCTTCCATTTCCTGAATTTGCCGCACTTCGATGACCTCGTTATCAGCAGCAGGGCATAAGCTGGCCCAGTGGATAGCTTCGGCTCTGGAATTGACTTTAATCATCCAAAAACCACCCAGTATTTCTTTGGTTTCAGTAAAAGGACCGTCTGTGACCAGTGGCTTGCCTGCGGTAAAGCTGACACGAGCACCCATCGAAGGTGGATGCAAACCTTCACAGCTCATTAAAATACCAGCGTCCTGCAGTTTTCTGTTGTACTCCATCATGGCGTCCACGGCTGCAGCTTCAGGCATAGTACCCGGTTCTGCACTTTCATAACCTTTGGGGATCATCAGTAACATAAAGCGCATCTCAGACCTCCAATTGTCTTATAGGGCGTACTTCAACAGAGCCAACACGAGCTGCCGGAATACCAGTTGCCAGTTGAATGGCTTCGTTTAAATCTTTGGCTTCGACCAGATAAAAACCAGCCAGCTGCTCTTTGGTTTCAGCAAAAGGACCATCGGTTAACAGGGTTTTACCTGAACGTACCCGCACTGTGGTGGCCGTCTCTACAGGTTGCAACGCTTCAGCAGCCAGCATACGGCCACTAGTTTGCACCGCAGTGGCGTAAGCAAAACATTCTTCGTCTTTCGGGCTGTCGGGCAGTGAATGCAACAGCTTTTCATCGCTGTAGACTAAACATAAATATTTCATGGCAATCTTCCTGTCTTTGCCTCACGCATCTGGGGTTAATTCAAATAATACGGCGCCAGATACCATATCAAAAGGCACAGAAAAATGTTCATGAATAATACGCCATTGGCCTTGCTGTTTTTGCCAGCCTTGAGTCAGACGCATCCAGCAGCCCTGAGTTTCGCCTTTTTCATTGCTGCCTTCGCAGTACACTAACGCATGGCTGAAGGCCAGTTGGTCATTTTGCTGAATAGTTAAGTCTTTCAGCTCAAAGGCTGTGTGGCCAGTGCAAAATTCCATGCATTTTTGCCAATGGGTTTTATAAGCGGCTTTACCGGTAAACTGCAATTGGGCGACAGCGTCAAAGGCAATCAGCTCGTCGGCGTAAAACGCCATGATCTGTTCCATATTCTGATTGGCAACTGCGGCAGCCCATTGTACTGCTAACTGTTGAATGGATTGAGTCATGTGAAGTTCTCCTGGTTTGATTCATTCTGTAGTCGGTTGAGGCGGGATAAATTCGACAGTCAGAGTAAAGAAATAATAGATTTCTTTTTAATCAAGGCAAAAGCCTGGAGAAGCTTAAGGTGCCGCGACTGGTGTTTGGTCCTTGTATTGATGCTGACGAAACCAGTGCAGCATGGCCTGACGTTCCTGCTCTTTGTAGTCCGTTAATAAGTGGTCGGCGTCCTGAAATTCAATCAATTTTACCGGGCGCTGCAGCTCTGTCAGTTTAGCAGCCAGTCGTTTTGAATTATCCGGATGCACTCTTTGGTCTTTACCACCATAGATTAATAGGATAGGTAAGCTGGTTGGCAACTCTTCTGCCCAATACAACACAGAACGTTGCTGCAGTGCCTGTTGTTTGTTCTGGTCGTAATTGGGGATCAGGCTGCGGAAAATAATTTCCATTTCTGGCAGGCGAGGTAGTTCTGTAATTAGGTCTGTTGGTGCACCTGTAATCGCCATAGCACGAATGTCATCGCGTTGGCGTGCTGTCAGGTAACTCATCATTCCGCCTCTGCTGATACCATATAAAAAGATATTCTCCGCATCAGCTGCCGGCAGCTTTTTCGCCAGCTCAATCAGTTGGTGTATATCATTGACATCATTTCCGCCAAACTGATCTTTGCCATACCTCTGTTGATCTTGTGGTACTGAACCCCGGTATTG
>Ga0181595_10005349_pt1 | contig 11421 bp, 9 predicted proteins | sample 041ome_7_FD_145604 | JGI IMG/M metagenome (GOLD analysis project Ga0181595, IMG submission 145604) | Coastal salt marsh microbial communities from the Groves Creek Marsh, Skidaway Island, Georgia - 041401AS metaG (spades assembly) | ecosystem: Environmental > Aquatic > Marine > Intertidal zone >...
TTGTTACGTGACTCGCTTTCGTTTTTTGAAGAAAATCTCTTTCTTACACGACTAATAATAATGATAATAACAATGGGGTGGTGGCTTTTGCTGCGTTGAGTTCTTATTCGTCGTCGTCGTTTACGTCGTCGTCTTCGGAATCAGAATCGGAATCGGAATCTCTTCTTACGTAAAAGAACACGTATCCTTGACTGGCGATGGATTTAACTTCCTCGTCGCAAACGTCTCGAACGCGGTCGTCGTCGAATTGGCGCCAGCGGTTATCGCCGGCGAGATCGCGGGCGACGGCGGTGTAATGACCGGCGTTGGCGGCTTGGCCGTGGTGCGCGACGCATGCGGAGAGGTCGTAGGTGAACGAGGTGGATGATTTGGAAGGTTCTGCGTTGGCGGTAATTTTTCCCTCTCGCCGTTGCTTCTCTTCGTTTGCCGCCGCGGAGGATTTGCGTTTATTGCCGCCTTTTTTGGAGGATGATTTCGATTTGCCGCGAGCCGCCGGCTTTTCGACGACGACGACGACGTCGTCGTCGTCTTTCTCCTCACTTTCCGGTTCCAAGAACGGTTCTAAACTTAAATTATCTAAAGGAAACGCCACTGGCGCGATAATCTTCGCCCGTTGGCCGGACTTTCCTTTCCACATGAACCGTTTCAAGTGTAAAACCAAAACCTTTGGGCACTCGCGATTCAACGACGTTCGTTTGGTCGCCGAAGTCACCGCTTGACATTGCTCGCAGTAATATCGGTTACCGCCGCCTCCGTTCGAACCATCTCCACCATCTAAACATTCTTCCCTCGTGTGTGCCTCCAAACACTGTTCGATCGTTGCCTCGCCGTTCGGACCGTTCCCGTCGATTGGCGCCGAGTGGTCCCAATACGAGCAGTCGTCCAAATCGTTTTGATTGCTTCCGGCGTTCGACAAGCCCAAGGCGTTCAAGTTAACCAGCGGAGGACTGGTTGCCCGTGTCATCGGTCTCGAGACGTTCGGTAAAGGTAGACTCAAATCTAAGAACGGCTCTTTCATCGCGTTCGACTGTCCGCACTCGCTGCACTTCACGTGCGACACCGCCACGCCACCAAAGATTTTCCAAATCGGATCGTCCGACATGTTCTCGGCGTCGGCAAAGTACGTGTGCGGTGTGGTCGGATCAAACTTCGGCGATTCGATAGAGGCCATGTGATTTTTTGCTTCCGCGACTAGCTTTTGTACGGCAGTCGGGATACCACCCGCGTTGCGCTTCTTTTGCGCAGCAGTTCGAACCGGCGTCAACTTCCCGGGCGTTTTCAAATTCAACACGTCGTGCAACGACATCACGGAGGAACCATCTTCCGTTTTCAAGACTTGCGTTGTTTGCGTCGAACGATCGTTTTGCGCTTGCGTTGCCGAAGGATTTTCTTTTTCGAGTTTCAACCGTTTCGATTTACACGGACGACACGAACATCCATACTTGTGCTCGACTGCGCCCCACCTGGAAACGATGACAAAACCTTTCAAGTTTGGGTCGATGGCATCTTCGACCGTGTCTGGTGATTCGCTGTGCTTATTGTTCGTTAAAAGACCTTCTTTTGTGTCCACGGATTCGCTACTCGCGTGTAATAGTTGTTGTTGCTGTTGTTGCTGCTGCTGCTGTTGTCTCGCTTGTTCATCCGCCTCGCGCTGAAACGGATTCGCGTTTTTATTGTTTAAGAAACCGAGCGTTGGCGTCTCGTTGTTGCCGATGTCATATCCGGTGAGAAAGATATCCCCTCTTCCTGCAACACGACCGCCACCTTTATCGAGAAGATCGCTCTCGCGATCACCCTCGCCGGCGAGTAAGTTCTTCGTCGCAAACACAGGCGAGCCTCCAACTAGAGCGCATCGAGGACTGCCTTCGTTACTTCCTATCGGTGAGGTTGTTAAACTCGCGTTCGCTTTCCTTGGTCGGAACGATCTCGCTCTCTTCGGGACTTTCCCAGGCAACACTTTATCGTCGTCGAAAGCGTCTTCGCCGTTCCTCCGCCTTCCTCCGTGTTTCTCGTCCCAGTCAAAGCCGCTTTCTAATAACGCGTTCTCTTCGTACTCTCTCCTAAACCGATCGTTCTCTTCTCGTTTCTTCATCATGCGTTCCCCGACCAACAACTCTTTCCTTAACCTTTCCAACGCAAACCTCGCAAACTCGTGCGCGTCTTGTTGCGCCGACCCGGCGAACGCCGGCACGAATCGCCACACCGCCTTCAACAATTCCGTCGGCGGAAACGCCTCGTACCCGCCGCATCGCAACGTCCTCACAACTCTTCGCAACTCTTTTCCTAAACACGCGCCTTCCCTTGCCGCGCCTCTCGCCACGTCCGCCCTTCGTTCCCTCGTCATCGCCGGTGCTCGTGGGTTAAAGGACGTCTTCTTTCCGAGGTTCCCCGACCCGCCGCCGAGACCGCTTAATCCTCCTCCTCCTCCTCCTGAAAGAGTGTTCCCGTTGCTCTCGATTTTCTCGCCGCTTCCGTGCGCGCTCATCGTCTTCCCTCTCGGGAACGAAAGAATCTCTTCGTGGTGGTAATACGCGCCCCGTTGCTGCAGCTGCTGCGCCGAGGAAGACGTGGACGTGTTGTTCTCGTTCCCTCGCCTCGTTCGGTGCCTTCTCTCGTTAAAGTTCATCTCGTTGGGGTTCGCGTTGTTAGTGGTATTCGTCGTCATCGCGGAGGACGAGTGCGACGAGTGCAAATTCTTCTTCTTCATCGTCGTCGTCGTCTGAATCGTCTGAATCGTCTTCGCGTCGTTGTTTTTCGTCGTCGTGTGTTCCAACAACAGCTGTTCGCATTCGTCGCTCAATAAATATTCCCGGAACGGTTCTACCGCGCACAACGCCTGTTTTTCGTTGTTTTGTTCAAGTAAGGAAAGAGACGAGAGGATGTTGAGGATGATGGTGAGGATTGCACGTTTGAATAGAAATCATCGTCTCGATGCGTGTACTACTCGTACGAAGGAGAGCGCGAGAGAGCGAGTGCGCTGCGACCGTTCTCACGCCAAACGCGCGCGTTTTAACGTTTGGCGTAAGAATAACACGAACACAAAAACAGGTCTCGTTCAAACATATCATTAGAAAAAGCTTTTTCGTGGAAGAATGTTTTTTACCTGAACGGTGGCGTTTAAATAACACGTGTTGCTGACGTTGTGCAAGCCGGAGCGCTGCACGGCGAGGACGTCGTCGTCCTCGACGGATCCCGGTGGTGGTAAAGGTGGCGCATCCTCCGGTTCCTCCATTAGTATTGTTCTTTGTCTTCTCCTTCTTCTTTGTCTTTGTCTTCTTCTTTAAAAAGTGTTCTTTCTTGTTTGAGCGCGTCCGAGAAAAGTTACTCTTGTGTTTTTTGTGGTTTTTTTTTTCGAGTTGTTCTTTTTCTCTCTTTTCGTCTCTCTCAAGAGATCTCATCTCAGAAAACAATGGAGAGATGCACAATTAAATACCAGCTGTCATTCTTTCACCAACCGATGGCCATTTACACATTATAAAAGAAGAAACGAGAGAAAAAACAAACAAACATTGATTGATTGAGGGTGAGAAAAGAAGAGGATGAGTTTGAAAACGGAAGAAGAACTCTTGGGCGCGTATTCCACGAAACAACTGGCGATGTATCTCAGGTTTAATAATTTCATCGAATTGGCGGAAACGGTCGAAAGGGTAGAGCTACGCGGGAAGCATTTGAGAAATTGTTGTCGCGCATCATCCACGGGGCAAGAACAACAACGACGAGAAGAGGAAGCGGGGGTGTTTAACGTGGAAAATGATGAACGCATCGTCCTCGAGGTGTGCGAATTGTTCGGGTGCACGGCGGAGGAGGCGAAGCGGATGTGCGAGGAGTTGGTGAAAGATTTCGCGGACGTGCCTTGGGATGAGAAGAATCCTCCAGAGGGAAAAGCGGTAGTGGGCGTACCAATTGGTGGAGGAGGAGGAGGAGAAGGGCGACGAGTTTTAAGACTCGAAGACCGGGGTGGAGACACGGTCGGCGGCGCTTTGATGCGGGAAGTTCCGCCGGATGGCTACAGAAATCCTCGGTTTCCGTCGTGGTACGATAAATCGCCGACCAACGATCGATGGCGAGGCGGGTTGAGTAGAACTGAGTATTACGACGACGAAGAAGAAGGAGAAGAACAAAACGACCGCGAGCGACGACTGAGAGAACGAGAGAGGAAAGTGGAAGAGCGAGAAAAAAGAATGGATGAAATAGAAGCGCGGTTGAAAAGACTCGAGGAGAACGGCGGCACGACAGCCCCTTCGGCTTGAACAATAAAGATGATGTGTAGTATTGATGTAAAATAAAAACGGAAGAACAAACGAACGAACCGACGCGGATACATACAGTAGTGCTGTGTAGTTTTCTTATTTTTTTCTACTTTTGGTTCTTTGTTATTATAAAACGCTGTGTATTTATGTATATCCCCTCTCTCTGTTGGTTACGTGTGTGCACGAACTGATGATTACCAGCCGATGTGTCTGTAGTTCTCACCCGCGTAGACAGAGTCCGCACCAAGCTCCTCTTCGATTCTCAACAATTGGTTCATCTTGGACAAACGCTCCGATCGGCACGGCGCGCCAGTCTTGATTTGACCAGTCGCCAAACCAACCGCCAAGTCCGCGATGAAAGAATCTTCAGTTTCACCAGATCTGTGCGAAGCCATGACCCCCCAACCAGCTTTCTTGGACATGCCGACCGCTTCGATAGATTCGGAAATCGTACCGATTTGGTTGATCTTCAACAAGAGCGCGTTGCACCACTTGCCGTCAATCGCCGCTTGGACTCTCTTCGGGTTCGTGACCAACAAATCGTCACCAACGATTTGGCACTTACCGCCAGCCGTCAACAACGCCGTGTTCTCCGAATCGTCTTGGTCGAACGGATCTTCGATGGAAACCATCGGGTACTCCGTGCAAAATTCGTTGTATAAGTCAATCATCTCCTTCCCGGTTTTCTTCAGAGAACCATCGTTATCCTCCGTCTTGAAGTCCAAGTCATACATGCCGTCCTTGGTCAAGAACTCAGACGCCGCGACGTCCATACCAATTTTCACCTTTCCGGTGTAGCCAGCTTTTTCGATGGCTTCGACAACCAAGTCCAAACCTTCCTTGTTGTCTTGAATATTCGGCGCGAAGCCGCCTTCGTCGCCGACGTTGCACGCGTCTTGGCCATACTTCTTCTTAATGACCGATTTCAAGTTGTGGTAAACTTCCGAACCCATTTGCATGGCTTCCGCGAACGACTTCGCGCCAACCGGCAAGATCATAAATTCTTGCATGGCCAATTTGTTTCCGGCGTGGGAACCGCCGTTGATGATGTTGAACGCCGGCACCGGCAAGACCAACTTGCTGTTACCCGCCAACTCAGAGATGTGCTTGTACAAAGGAATACCCTTTTCGCCGGCGCCAGCCTTGGCCAACGCCGTGGAGACCGCCAAGATGGCGTTCGCCCCCAACTTCCCTTTGTTATCGGTGCCGTCCAACTCTTTGCACATGAACTCGTCGAGCGCTTTTTGCTCTCTCGGATCCTTGCCAATCAAAGCCGGCCCGATGATTTCGTTGATGTTCTTCACCGCAGTCATGCAACCTTTACCCATCCACGCCTTACCGCCATCTCTCAATTCAACCGCTTCGTAGATACCCGTGGACGCCCCGGACGGGACCATCGCGCGGTACATACCTTTTCCGGTGTAAATGTCGCATTCCACCGTCGGGTTGCCTCGAGAGTCAAAGACTTGGCGACCGACAACTTTCGTGATCGCCGGTGGCGTTTGCTTTCTCAAGTGATCAGCCTGTGGAAGAAAGTGACGTAGAATCGTTGTTAATTATGAGAAGACGAGAGTTGCGATACCGAGAAAAAATCCCCTCTCGATGATGTTTTCCACAGAGTGGAGTCAGACAGCTCCGCGCGATGGAAAATTTACGGCTCTTTCCTTGGCGCATACACGCGCGACGAGAGACCTCGAGCGAACGCGAAACGAATGAAACGACTCGAAATTCACGCGAAGGACTATTTCCTCCGAGCGATGATGGCATCTCTCGTTTCATCATCGCGAGGGTGTCGGTGAGTGGGCTCACAGAGCCCATAAAACGCAAAGCGGCTTTCCACGTCTCGATACCGCCAAAAACGATTCGGATTTGACGAAAATTTTACGCGCTCGGAAAACAGCTCGAAACGACCAGACGCGAAACAACAATTTTACACACCATGAACGAAATCGGTTCCGGAGCTTTCGCTTTAACCGCCGCGTTGATGGTTTCTTCCACTCTTTTGGAGAGGTTGTGCGTTTCTATGTATTCCTGGATTGACATTTTGTGATTAGTTTGTGCGATAAAAAGTGAAGAAACAATGGAATAAAAAGTCATCCTCACAAAGAGCATTAACGAGAACATCGTCGAAGAACACGGGCGAGGATAAACACGAATTCGAATCGAAGAAAAAGAATAACAAACGCATAACACTAGGAGGAGCAACGATGGCACAACCGTTAAAACCGAAAACGATCGCCATGTTCGACGTGGACGGGACGTTAACCGTCCCTCGCAAAACGGCGAATAAAGAAACTTTGGATTTCATCAGATCTTTACGAAAAACGTGCGCGGTCGCCATCGTCGGCGGCTCGGATTACGGGAAGATTTGCGAACAGTTAGGCCCGGATTTTGAGAAAGAGGTGGATTATTTATTCTCGGACAACGGCTTGGTGGCGTATAAAGACGGGGAGATGATTGCCAAGCAATCGTTCTTGAAGTTTTTAGGCGAGGAGAAGTTGCAGACGTTTCTCAACTTTGTGTTGAAGTACATCGCGGATTTAGAGATTCCGCAAAAGAGAGGGACATTTATTGAGTTTAGAAACGGGATGTTGAACGTTTCGCCGATTGGACGCAACTGCTCGCAAGAAGAGAGAGATAACTTTGAAAAGTTTGACGAGACGGCGAACGTGAGGAAGACGATGGTGGAGACGTTGAGGAAGGAATTCGCGGATTACGGGTTGACGTATTCCATCGGCGGGCAGATTTCATTCGACGTCTTTCCGAACGGGTGGGATAAAACGTACTCGTTGCAATTCGTCGAGAAGGATGGGTTCGAGGAGATTCATTTCTTTGGTGATAAAACGTACAAAGGTGGGAATGATTACGAGATTTTCGAGAGCGCGAAGACAATCGGACACACGGTGACGAGCCCGGAAGACACGGTGAAGCAAGTCACGGAATCGATCATTAACGCTTAATTTTTATTTCATCTCACTCTCACGCATGCAGTTGTTGCTGTTGCTGATGTTGTTATTAATTTACACCTTGAACATATACACGTGACCATTACTTTAAATACATATTATATCATCACCTAAACTAAACGCGTTCGTTCAACTTCTCGTCGACCAATCCGCCTTCTTCGCTCAAACGCAAAGCTTCTCGGGCAACTTCTTCCTCCGCGAGCGCTCGAAGTAATACCGTCGAGGCCGCATCCGCGCCGCTCGATGATGTGCTAGCCTTTCCCGTCGCCGCCGTTGTCTTCGTCGTCTTTGCGTCACTTTGCGCAAAGTCTCGCCCGACCGCTTTCGCCGATATTCCCTCAAATATTCTGTGTGGCTGTTCTCCGCTCCTGGTGTTACTCCCACCACGCATCTCGCTATCAATACTACGACTACTACGGCTACTACTGCTCCCTTCGCTGCGACTCCGACTAAAACTCTCCCCTAAACCACCACCTCGTCTGAACCCGCCTCTTATTTCCCCGACCACGTTCTCGAGCGCTTTCGTCGTCCCTCGCATCTCCTCTCGCAACTCCTTCACCTCCTCCCCGGATTCGTCCAAAATGCGTTCCACTTTCTCTCTGTACGCGTGCGAATACCCGACCATTTTCCCGCTCAATCGACCTAACGTTTTCGCAATTACGGGCACGTCTTTCGGGCCGAGCAAAACGATCGCGGCTATGGACGTTCCCAGGATTTCTCCGTAAGAGAAACCCAGGAATCCTTGCAGAACTTTCGTGCTTTTCATCTTGATTTTTGTGCCGTCGTTTGCGCAAAAAGTTCCATTCTCGTCACTTTTGTACACAAGGAGTAAGAGAGAGAGTAAGAGAGAACGTCTCAGATGACGAAAACGACGACGAGAACACTAACTGTTTTCTCCGTTAGTCTTAATAACTTTTCTTCTTCTTTCGGGGGGTGTTTCGAGCAAAAGCAGCGACGAGCATCGGCAACAGAAAGCGACGGCGAAAACGAGAGAAAAATCGATCGACGTTTCCCTCGTGTCTTCCCTCTTCCCGGCGACGTCGCACGCGCTCGAAACCGCGGAAGCGATATCCACGTGCTGCGGCGAAGAAAAGTTTTGGCAATTCGTGAGTGTATGGAGGAATCAAAACGCTCTGAACGGGAAACGGTGTCAACGGTTCATCGAATCCGCGATGCGACGAGCGGTCGGTGGACCGCCGGAAAAGGAGGAGGAAAAGGAAAACGCGAGAGAAGAGACGATGATGACGAGCGCGGTGAAAATGAGCGTGGGGTTACGACAGTTCGCGCCGAGGCTGAAAATGTTTCAGACGTTGAAAGACGAGGCGGTGGAGGAAGTGGTGCGAGATGATTTGAAGAAAGAGGATGTGAAGACGGCGTGTTGCTTCGCGACGGTTGGCGCGCGAGGACGGTACGCGACGGACGTGGCGAGTTTACGGACTGAGGTGAGCGAAGCGAGGAAGGAGGAGGCGGAGGTGGAAAGGAGCGAGGAGGAAAACGACGCGAGGAGGAAACCACGGTACTCGTATTTAGTGCCGACGGAGTTTGATCACGCGTATCCAACCGGGAAGGAAAGCGATATCATGGAAGGGAATGAAGTAGAAGAGAAGGCGAAGAAGGAGCGATTGCCGATGGTGTATTTATACGCGGCGACTGGGTCGCAGTGCTTTTTGGACATGCACGAATTTTTAGCCGAGAAAATCGATGAGGAGGAGGTGAGGTATGTTTTGAGGCCGGTGTTTGAGAAGTCGTGTTTGAACGATGAGAAAGCGGTGAAGCAGTGCACGGCCTACGGGGCGTTCAATTACGACGGCGATACGAAGAACGAAAAAGAAGACAAAGACGACGAGCTTTTGCGCGTGCCTGGATTCGGCGTCGAGTTGGCGATCAAGAACATGGAGTACAAAGCCGTTGACGATCAAATCACCGCGAAAGATGACGAAGAAGGCGGCGACGACGGCGACGAGGAAATCGTGTTGGGCTTTAACTTCAAGACGCTTCGGGAGCGCCTAGCGGAGAAAGGAGGAGAAGACGCGCAGGAAAAGCTGGACGGATTCAAGAAACAATTAGAAATGGAAGAAAAATCGATCAAAGGCGACATGTTTGAACCGCTCCCGAAGTGGAAAATCGCTAATTTGGGTTTACTCGCCACGCAAAAGATTGTTTCCGCGAACGATCCTTTATCGATGCTTCGCGACGTGACGCAAAATTTTCCTTCGCTCATGAATAAAATGGCGAACACCATGCGCGTGCAAAAGAAAACGAGAGATGAGGTGAAAGAGAACCAACGAGCGGTACCGCCATCTTCAGTCATCATGTCTCTAAACGGGCAGCCAATGGAACTCGATACGGTCGATGCTTTTGCAATCACGGACCGAGTCATTTCGGAATTACGAGACGCCGAGCGCGTTCGCACGATTGGATTAGGAGAGAAGGCTGCCGCGGAAACGTTGCATCTGCGGCCAAAAGGCGTGCGAACGAAAGAACCGCCTAAGATTGACGTCACATTTTCTCCAGTCGAGTTTAGTTACGACTTTGAAAAGGACAAGCAGTACGAAAAGTGGTCGAAGAGTTACTCTAAGTTTTTAAAGGCGATGATGGAATCGCAAGGCCAAGGAGGATTACCGCCGATTCGACGAAACTTGATCAACATCGTTGCTATTGTAAACCTTGGAACCGCGGAAGGTATGGAAATAGTAAATGTTTTAGAACGGTACCGTAAAATGAATATACCGGTGCGATACGCCATCCTTGCTATTGGAAACGACGACAAGACGCAATTGTTCGAAGACGACGATTACATGGGCGACGGTTTCGGTGAAGAGATTCCAGACGATTCACTTCCGGACACGCAAACGTATTCAAACTTAGTCGCAAAGTGCGCGCATTATATTTTAGCGAAATATGGGGCCAAGCCTATGCGCGCGTTTGCCATCGATATCATTGAAGGACGAGAACAGCTCGCTGCGGGTGATTACTTCTCGCCTCCGGTCATGGCGCCGCCAAAATGGGAAGACGCGAGGTCGAGTTTCATACAAATCGCGCGTGCGATCGAAGTCTCGAACGCGTTAGGTAAAGGAAACGAGAAATCTGTATCGGTGACGGATAGAAAGGAGGTCATGGAACGCGTCGTTAAAGAGCTGAACGATGTATTAGATAAAATGGAAGACGACGAGGACGAAGATGAGAACAAAAAATACAGCGCAGACGCGTTGAAGGCGAAACGAGCCATCGAAAGTCGAGGACTGGAATCGAACTCGGTGTTGATCAATGGTGTCTATTACGACAGCGAAACGAGTCGGCGGACTCTTGGTGCTTCTCTTTCTCGCGCGATGGGACATTTAATTGGCTCTGTCGTCCAGAATCTTCAACAAGCTATTCACACGAAACAATTGAAGGAGGACATGGACGCGTACGCTTTCGTCAACAAAGGCGCGGCGAAAAAGTTACGTCCAGAGATTCAAGACGAATCAGCGTTCCCGCCAACATTTTTACCGGAAATCCCGCATCTGTTTTACATCTCGAAGACGTGGATTGAAGGCGGTGCGCAAAATGAAGCGAAACCAGTGTCCATTTGGGTCGTCGCCAATCCGGATTGCGCGCTCGGTAAAGCGCACTTATCGGAAGCCATGAAATTTTTGCGCTCTTCTTACGACGAGCCAGAAAATGGTGAAGGTCAGGATGCATCAGACGATGGGAGAGAAAGCGTGGCGAAACAAACGCGCTTCTTTTTCGTCAACCCGCAAATGAGTGACTCTGCGAAACCGACGCTCGTTGCGCGCGCCGTGGTCGCCGCGACGCAGCTCACCAGTGCGCGCGAACATATTCCAACGCTCGTGTTAGAGTTGCTCAAAGATGGAGATGGTGACAAAGACTTCATTGATCGTGCAGTGAGAGCATCTGGAGTGAAAGCGGACGAGTTTCGGAAGCTCTTCCGGAACGAAGAAACGATCGATAACCTCTTGAAATTGCAAAGAACGATCAACGCGAAACATCTCGGTAACACGAGACGAGCGTTTGTCGTTAACGGACGATTACTCGATCCAGTCGTTTTAAAAACCGAGTTCGACGCTAGCGATTTACACGTCGTCGCCGAAGCAGATCTTGAGAAACGATCGAACGATGCGCGAAAGATTGTCGAGCGCGACGCGCAGGAGAAGACGGATCCAAAGGGTGTGACCACGAATGTACCGTTTCGCATCATTTCT
>Ga0181595_10005359_pt1 | contig 11406 bp, 9 predicted proteins | sample 041ome_7_FD_145604 | JGI IMG/M metagenome (GOLD analysis project Ga0181595, IMG submission 145604) | Coastal salt marsh microbial communities from the Groves Creek Marsh, Skidaway Island, Georgia - 041401AS metaG (spades assembly) | ecosystem: Environmental > Aquatic > Marine > Intertidal zone >...
AAACACAGAGCAAGATACATTGGATTAAGATTAAACGAATATGATCTCAACCGTACAGCAGCCATCACCAATTTACATATTAGCATGGCCATGGCTGCTTAGTTTTTAAACTATATGGTGCTCTAGGAATGGCTGGCGGCTATCAGCCATAAAATAACCAATGTTTGCAGCAGGCATATACTTTGCCAAAACCACAGTGGGTGTAGTTCAATCAGGCTTAATGGCTTTTGCAGTTTGGTATTAGGGTGGCGTAAATCGTATAAAAACTCTGATAAGGCTTGATAACGTTTATTTGGGTCTGCTTGCAGTGCTTTTTCTAAGGTGAAATCTAGCCAGGCTGGTAACTCGCTATCTTTGTGTACCAACGGTTGATAACGTAATTTCTTTTGTGCTTTGGTACTTTTGCTACGGGCCACAGCGGGGCCATAAGGAAAACGGCCAGATAATAGCTGATAAGTGAGTACCGCAAGTGAGTACAAATCAGAACGTTCTGAACCGGCTTGACCTAAAAAATACTCTGGCGCGGTATACAATGCTGTGCCAGGAACATCCCCTGCAACGTCGTTATCCAGTTGCAAGCCGGCAAGCCGAGCTGCACCGAAATCGATGATTTTGACGGTATTTTGTGGCGTAATTATCACGTTATCAGGCCGGATATCCTGATGTAAAATTTCGCTGCGATGCAATGCCTGTAGCCCTTTCCCTAGTTGCTCTATGATAGTACGTACTTTTTCTAACTCCGGTTTTGGGTGATCTAACAGCCATTGCTTTAAGGTCTGGCCTTCGACATATTCAAACAATGTATAAAGGGCGGTACGTGGTCTGTTGATACTGGCGGGGCGCACCACATGGCTACTGTGAACTCTTTTGGCTATCCATTCTTCGCGCAGTAACCGCTCTGAATAATCGGGTTGCTCGGCTAAATCAACAGAGGGCGTTTTTAAAACCAGTAACTGTGTCGTGTCACTATCTTGTACCAGATACACATGGCTGCGGTTGCTTTGCTGTAATGGTCTTATCACTTGCAAACCATCGAGCCAGTCGCCTGATTGCAATAAAGGAGGCAAAGGTAATTGTTGATCCAGACAAAGGGGTAATTGATTTTCTTCCGGTAGTGTATCAATGCGTACCAACTGTACCGTGATATTATCTTTACTACCCGCTGCTAAAGCTGCTTCGGATAATAGCAAAGCTTGCTGTGATAAATCCTGCGGTGTATCAAGTAACGCCAGCAACTGTGCTTGGGGCAATAATTCAAACAGGCCATCGGTGGCAAGTAAAAATACGTCACCTTGTTGCACAGGAATATTTTGGTAATCAGGTTCTAACAGAACATTGGCCCCCAAGGCTTGACTTAAAAAGCTACTGTTACCCTGCCAGACCTTATGATCGCGTGTTAACTGTTCTAGTTGCCTGTTACGTAATAAATAGATTCGACTATCACCCACGTGCAGTAAATGGGCATAGCGTTGGTGCAGTATTAAAGCACTAAAGGTACAAACGTAGCCTTTATCTGGATCTGAAGAAAAAGGGCCTGTACGATTTTGTGAGTACAGCCAGCTATGGCAGGCTTTTAACACCTGTAAGGCTGAATGACGCACGGACCAAGCTTCGCTAGTGCAGTAATAATCAGCCAAAAAGCTTTTAACCGCTGTTTCGCTGGCCACTTGGCTAACATTGCTGGTGCTGATTCCATCGGCAATCGCCAATGCAATGCCTTTATTGCTTAACTCTGGTTCTTTGGGGAGATAAGCACCAAAGCTATCTTGGTTTAACGCTTTATGGCCAGCAGTGGAATGCTGGCCAATGGAAACAAACAAAGATGCAGCCGAAGGCATTAAGATTTTGCCAACACGGTTGTACCGCCGGTTGCTCTGCTGGTTAAGTTTCGTTTAGGTGCTGTTTTGTAGTGCGTGCTGTACAAGGTTAAACCGGTAAACGCTAAGCCTCCTACTAGATTGCCTAGTGCCGTTGGGATTTCGTTCCAGATTAGATAATCCATTGCCGAAAAATCCCCCCCCATCATCATAGCGAAGGGAAACAAAAACATATTAACCACTGAATGTTCAAATCCCATAAAGAAGAACAACATAATTGGCATCCACATCGCTAGCACTTTGCCACTAACATGTGTTGAAATCATCGCGCCAACTACGCCCATAGAGACCATCCAGTTACACAGCATGCCTCGTATAAATATCGTCATCCAGCCGGTAACACCATGTTCGGCATAACCTAAGGTTCGAGCTTCCCCTACACCGGCCAGCTTTTGTCCAACGGCATCAGGTTCCAGATGAAACCCCATCGTTAGTATAAAAGCCATCATGGCCGCTACGGTTAAAGCACCTAGGAAGTTACCGCAAAAAACCAGTCCCCAGTTGCGCAATACACCTTGCACTGTTACACCTGGGCGGCGATCAAGTAGAGCGAGTGGGGTAAGTACAAATACGCCCGTTAGTAAGTCAAAGCCCATCAAGTACAGCATGATAAAACCAACAGGGAACAGCATGGATCCGACTAGAAAGGAACCTGTTTGTACCGCCACAGTGACGGCAAATACTGCCGCTAAGGCAAGAATAGCTCCAGCCATATAGGAACGAATTAAGGTATCCCGTGTTGACATAAATATTTTGGATTCGCCGGCATCGACCATTTTGGTCACAAATTCGGCGGGAACTAAGTAAGCCATAGTTTCACCTCTTGCTGTTGTTGCATTCTTTTTAAGGTTTTTTGCAAAACAAAAAGGCGCCCGGATCATTCTGTTGCCAGAAGATCACGGACGCCTTTGTCCTGAATATCATTTTTAATTGTAGGCTGATTGGTAAGTGCCTCAGCCTATTTGATAACAGCAAATTTGATGCCAACCGAGGTGTTTTTATCAATACATTGATTTTTATGGGATTGAGTGTTCTTTTTATAGCGGGGGCATTGCCGTTGTGAGCCATGTTTGTGCATTTATTGCACTATTGCGGGGCGTGCTACTAGATAAAAGTGACGTTGTTGTACAAAAAAGCTAGCAATGACGCGTGCTGGCTGCTGTTTGTATCTTAATGGAATAATCATTGCTAGATCATGTGTATATCTGTAAGCAAGGGCACACCATGAATCATCCGACAACGCAGTTTTTATTGGCGGCTAAACAGGCTGAAATTAAAGCACTACAGCAGTTGTCTGGTAATGGCTTACTGGTCACCTGTATTAGTGAACTAATACACCAACTACAACGTGAACGGGGTATCAGTAATATTTTTCTGGCATCAGTGTCTGAGCTGTTTTCTCAGCAGCGTCAGGAGCAATTATGGCAAAGTACCAAAGCAGAACAACAGTTGCGCAGCCAGCTGACCGTTCAGTATCTTCAAGGGGCCGAGTCTTGTAACAGCAGCCGTTTATTAAGTGGTATTTGTCTGGCTTTACAAGGTATGGATCATCTAGCTGAGTTACGCGAGCAGGTTGGCAAACAACAATGTACCGCGTTGCAGTCTACAGAAGCATACAGCAGATTGATCGCGGCTTGGTTGGCCGTGGTACTGGAGTCGGCAGATCTAGCTTGTGATGCCGCTATTACTCGTTCTCTGGTAGCTTTATTTAACTTGTTGCAAGCTAAGGAATATGCAGGGCAAGAACGTGCTTGGGGGGCTATGGGGCTGGCGTCTGGTCAGCTAAATACGGAGCTAGCTCAGCGTTTATTGCTACTGCTGCAAGCGCAGCAGCACAGTACGGAAGTATTTTTGCAGTTTGCAACCACAGATCAGCAACAGCAATGGCATCAGCTAAACCAAGCCACGGCAGCTAAACAACTACAGCAATTGAGAACGATGATTCAACAATTGTCTGGCACTGCAGAGCCAGTACCAATGATTAGTGATCTTTGGTATCAATTGGCAACTGAGCGCATGGATGCAATGCATCTGCTGCAAGCTAGCTTAACAGCAACATTACAGCAGCTAACATCTGCGGCAGTTGCCGCGGCACAGCAACAATTACAGCAGCATCGATTAAAGTTGCATGAACTGACCGAACTACCTGTAAGTTCAGGCTTAACGTTGTTAATTGACCCCATTAGGCCTGGGTTATATGGTGCTTCTGTGGTACCTACAGATTTTGTAGAAACCAATATGCAGGCTCCCAGTCGATCTTTTTATCAATTATTGTCCGAGCAGGCTCAACATATTTACCAAATGCAGAGCGAACTGACAGACGCCCGTCGTGCAATTAGCGAGCAAAAGCTGATCGATCGTGCCAAGCTATTACTTATGCAGTATAAAAAACTGACAGAGGAGCAAGCTTATCGCCAATTGCAGCAAAGTGCGATGAAACAACAGTGTTGTATTGCTGATGTCGCTGATGCAGTGGTAAAGGCGTTAAAACCAAAGAACGTTGTTTAGGGCGTGTTGACGTTTGCTGCTTAGATTTTGTTCGCACTGGCGGCGCTTTGATCGCGAAACGAGGAGCGAGGTTTAGTTATTCTGAATAAGTGACGAGTGAAGCTACCGCGTCCTGCTCTCGCCCCTGACCTGCATCCATGCAGGCCACAAAGAGCAAAGTGCCGCCAGCGTGAACCCTTCGGGCAGCGTTTGGCTGGCGTTTCTACTGCGTTATCGCTTGTTCATGTAGAATAACTACACATCACAAGCTCTGCCTTGTATAAACACCAGCCAAACGGCTGCAAAAACAAGCAGCAAACGTCAACACGCCCTAGCTATTGTATTTTTTTGGCAGAACGTCTAGACTGCCGCTCGCAACCAAGGGGTGCCCTGTTACGATTCGTAGCGGAGTGCTGAGATACCGTTTTGGTAAACCCTTAGAACCTGATCCGGATCATACCGGCGGAGGGATGGTGCTAACTCCCCAGCAAGACCTGTGTCACGCTTAATTAAAGCCTAACCACAAGTAACTTGCCCGTGTGATCCTCAAAGCTGTTATGGGAGTCGATCACATGTCTTTGCGTTTTTCTGCGTTAACTGTCGCGCTATTTGCTTGCTACCCTGTTGCTGCTAATGCTACTGAGCAGGATATCGAACGAATCACTGTGCAAGGTGATTTTCGTAAAAATAACTTACAACAAGTTGCCGGCAGTGTCGCGGTGCTCGCAGAGCAAGATTTAAACCGCCAGTCTGCCCAGCATCTTGATGATGCGTTATTACAATTTGCCAATGTTAATTTTGCAGCGGGTGCTTCTCGTGGCCGTTTTCTGCAGGTGCGTGGCATTGGCGAGCGCAGTGAATTTATTGATGTGATTAACCCGTCCGTAGGCATTCTGATCGATGGTATTGATTATGCGGGCCTGGGTATCAGCAGTATTGCGCACGCCGAGCAACTGGAAGTATTCCGCGGTCCGGAAGCGACCCGCTTTGGAACTAATGCCCTGGCTGGCATGGTGAACCTGACCAGCAAAACCCCGCGCTTTAATCCTGAAGGTAAACTCAGTGCTACCGTTGCCAACTACGACAGCTGGCAATTATCGGGTTTTTACAGTGCGCCTATCAGCGAACAGCTGGCCTACAGCCTGACACTGGACCAAAACCGCTCTGATGGTTTTATCGATAATGCCTATCTGAATCGTGATGATACCAACAATATTGACGAATTTACCGGCCGTTTTAAGCTGGATTATCAGGCTGCAACCGATCTGAAACTGGGTTTTGTGGCCCATCTGATTGATCAACAGAATGGCTATGATGCCTTCTCGCTGGACCGCAACCGCACCACCTTATCTGATGAACCGGGGCAGGATCAGTTACGCAGTAAAGCGGTAGCAATTAATATCGATTATCAGGGACTGTCGCGGGCTAGTCTGCAAGGGCAGATTAGCTATTTAAATGCAGATTCTGACTATGGTTTTGATGAAGACTGGAGCTATCGCGGCATTCATCCGTGGGAATATTCCTATCAGGACCGCTATTTACGCGAGCGCGAACAGTGGACACTGGACTACCGCCTGGTATCTAAACCGGCCGGACAGCTGTTCAGTAATACTGATTGGGTATTAGGGGTTTACGCCAGCCGTCGCGATCTAAGTTTAAGCCGGCAGCGCCGCGCTGAAACAGAGTGGCGCTATTTTGATAGCACGATCAATCGCGAAAATCTGGCGCTTTACGGTGAAACCCAGACTGCCCTTAGCGACAGGCTCAGCTTAGTTGTCGGAGGCCGGGTTGAGCAATACAGTGATGATTATCAGGATAGCGGCAATATTAGTTTGAGTCCGGATCAAACGCTGTGGGGCGCTAAAGTCAGCCTGAATTACCAACTGAATTCACAAGCGATGCTGTATGGTCTGTTGTCGCGTGGCTATAAGATTGGTGGCATTAACGGCGAAGCCCTGTCAAAAGCCGGCGAGGCGCAGTTTGCTGCTCTGGCTGATAAAGCAGCCTTTAAAGCTGAAACCCTGTTAAATGCTGAATTTGGCGTTAAAGCCAGTTCTGCCGATGGCAGCCTGACCAGTCGGGTGGCGGCGTTTTATATGTGGCGTGATGATATGCAGGTAAAAGGCTGGATTAACCCGGATCTGGGGCCAGAGTTTGCCGGCTTTATTGATAATGCCGCCAGTGGCCGTAACTACGGTGTTGAGGCGGAAACACGCTGGCAGCCGGCAGAGCGTTGGCAGTTATTTGCCAATGTTGGTTATCTGCAATCAAAACTGGGGCAGTATCAAACCGATAGTGGCTTGGATATGACCGGACGGGATCAGGCGCATGCTCCGCGGATTAACTATAGTCTAGGATTCGACTGGTATCTGAGTGAACAACTTGCGCTGCAGGCCGGCTTACAGGGCAAAAGCCGTTTCTATTATTCAGATGGCCACAACGCCCGCTCTGACAGCAGTGAATTATTGAACCTGCGGCTAAGTTATCAATTAGCGCAGTGGGAGCTGGCGGTCTGGATGCGTAATGCGCTGGATCAGGATGTTGGTGTGCGTGGCTTTTACTTTGGTAATGATCCGCGTGATGAGTACGCGCCGCACGTCTATGAGCAATTTGCGGAGCCACGTCGCTTTGGTGCAACGGTTAGTTACAGCTTTTAAAGGGGAGCGCTATGCAACTATCAGTAGAAATTAGTAAGTATCCATTAGCTGAGGATTATAAAGGCCCGATTCAGGCCTTTATTGACCAACTGGCGGCGGAGCAGGGCTTGTTGGTGCTCACTAACACCATGAGCACTCAGATCTTTGGCGACTACGATACCGTGATGCAGGCGCTGCAACGCTGTATGCGCTGGTCGATGGAGCATTATGGCAAGTTGGTGTTCGTCTGCAAGTTTATCCCGGGTGATTTGCGGCCATGAACGAACTGCTGAGCAAGCTGATCGCTGACTGGCAACTGCTGCACAGTATAGAGTTAGTGGCGACCTTACTGGCGGTGGCCTATGTCGTACTGGCGCTGAAGCACAGTATCTGGTGCTGGCCGGCGGCGCTGCTCAGCACGCTACTGTTTACGCATGTGATGTGGGACTCTGCCCTGCTGTCAGATGCCTTACTGCATATTTATTATGCCGGCATGGCGGTGTATGGCTGGTGGCGCTGGCGACAATTGCAGCAGCAATCTGGTCAGGCGCAGCCGGTGTATGAATGGGTCTGGCAGCGGCATTTGCTGTTGATTAGCCTCACGGCTATGGCGGGGCTGGTATTGGGATATCTGATGGCAAATTATACCCATGCCGATTTTGCCTACCTGGATGCCCAGACCACAGCGTTTAGTTTGGTTGCCACCTGGTTGGTCGCCAAGAAACTGCTGTCGAACTGGTTATATTGGGTAGTGATTGATGCGGTATCCATTTTTGTTTATGCACAAAAACATCTGTATTTTCTGACCGCCTTGTTTATGCTGTATACCGTTATTGCGGTGGTGGGATATTTTGTATGGCGCAGTCAATATCAGATGCAAACGACCTTGCCGGGCAAGGCGCTGTAGCGCGTCTTTGTCAGCAACTCGAGTTTTTTAGCGCGCATCCGCCGCTCGAAATCCGCCCACTCGCAGCCGGGCAGAGTAATCTGAATTATTACTTAAAAACGGCGCGCGGTGATTATGTTCTGCGTCTTTATGGCAGCGAAGCGCCGGGAGTTTGTCGGCAACAGGAGTTTCGTTGTCAGCAGGCGGCGGCAGCAGCCGGCATCGCACCAGTGCCACTGTTAATGAATAATCATCAACAATTATTAATCAGTGAATATATTAGCGGTGGGCAGCCATTAGCGCTGACGGCTGCTACCCTGCCACAACTGGCGAAAATACTGGCCAGATTGCATAGTCTGCGGGTGCAAACGCCGGTATTACAAAGCCAGAGTTATTTGCGGCAGTTATTAGCCCAAACCGAACAACAGACCTTGCAGCCGGCAGCGACACTGTTTGCTGGTTTGCTGCAGGCCGCCGCGCAGTTTGAGCGATATCAACAGGATTTGGTGCTCTGTCATCTGGATTTACATCAGGATAATTTACTGCTGGCCGGCGGGCGAGTTTGGTTGCTGGATTTTGAATATGCTCAGCTGGCGGATTGTAGTTTTGATTTAGCGGCGTTAAGTCTGCATTATCAGTTTAGTAAGCGACAACAGGCTGAGTTTTTAGTGCACTACCAACAGTATCGCTGTTATGCCGATCCGCAAACCGCCCGGGCGCATGCCAACAGTATTACGGCACGGTTGGCGCTGGCAAAGATTATCTATAGTGGTTTTTGCTGGTTATGGTATCTGGCCATGCCGGGTTATAAGCAGGCCAGTGTTGAGTGGCAATTGCGCTTAGAGCAACAGCTGGCGCTACAGGCCGCCTAAACGTTCGGCCAGTACCTTGTAACGCTTCACGTCTTCTTCTGCAAATAGCGGTTTTCCGGCGACGTCATTTTGCACCGGAACCAACAAGTGTTCGCGGGTGAGTCGTTCTACCCGAATCACCGGGATGTCCAGCAAAGCTGCAACTTGTTCTATGGTAAGTAAGCTCATAACGTGTCCTGTTGTTTGTTTTAGTTATTTGTATTAAGCATAAAGCGCTTTTTCTGAAAAAGCCCGTTTTTTATGCATAACACGCCCTAACTGTTACAAGCTTTTACATTTTTTTCGTGGCGTCAGGGCAAAAAAAGCCTAAGCTGAAAACTATTGTTAACCGAAGAGAGTTCAAAATGTCATATCCGCGTCATTTTTTCTTTGCTGCCGCTCTGTTGGTTTTGCCATCAACGTTGCTGGCGAACACCGCGCTAACAGAAGCGCCGCGTGCGGCTAAAGTCGATTATCAGGTCGTGTCGCCGCATGGTACCCGTAATGATCCTTACTATTGGTTACGCGATGATCAGCGCAAAGATCCAAAGGTGCTGGCCTATCTGGAGCAGGAAAATGCCTGGTATCAGCAACATAGCAGCAGCTATCAGCAACTGACAGAGCAGCTGACCACTGAGATTATCGGCCGGATTAAGCAAGATGACAGTTCTGTGCCCTACACCAAGGGCGACTACCAATACTACAGTCGCTATGAGACCGGTAAAGAATATCCGATCTATGCACGCAAGCCGGTGGCTGGTGGCGACGAGCAAATCTTACTGGATGTCAATCAGCTGGCGGCGGGTAAAGATTTCTACCAAGTCGGTAATTTATCCGTTAGCCCGGATCAGCAGTTGCTGGCTTATATGGAAGATTTAAATGGTCGCCGCCAGTACACGCTAAAAGTACGGGATTTGAAAACAGGTAAAGACTTACCTGATCAATTAACAGGTTTATCTGCCGCTATTGCCTGGTCGGCAGATAGCAAGCAGCTGTTTCTGGTACGCAATGATCCGGTTACCTTATTAAGTAATACGGTACTGCGGCACCAGTTAGGGGCCGATCCGGCTCAGGCGCAAAGTGTCTATCAGGAAACCGACAACAGTTTTTATATGTGGGTTTCCAATAGCCAGGATCAACGCTATGTCATGATCAATCTAAGTAGCACGGTATCGGATGAAATTCGGATCCTGGATGCCAGCCAACCGGCTGGCGATTTTAAGGTGCTGGCGCCACGGATGCGTGATTTTAAATATGACGCCGAACATTTAAATGGCCGCTGGATTATTCGCACCGACTGGCAGGCACCAAACTATCGCCTGATGACGGTCGCCACCGATAAGCTGGGCGATCGTGCGAACTGGCAGCCGCTGTTGGCACATGATGACAAGATCTTTATTCAGAGTTTTGCGCTGTTTAATGATTATCTGGCGATCAGTGAGCGCAGTGACGGCTTACGTCGTATCCGCGTGATGCCATGGCAAGCCCCGGAAAAAGCCTTCTATGTGAAGTCTGATGAAGCAGCTTATGTGACCGGTTTCGAGATGAATGCCGAGCAAAATACCCAGCTGTTGCGCTACACCTATACCTCTTTGACCACCCCGGCCAGTGTTTATCAGCTGAATATGGCCACCGGTGAGCGGACGCTGTTAAAACAGCAGGAAGTGCTGGGTGACTTCGATAAAGCGAATTATGTTACCGAACGGGTGTGGGCGCCGGCAGCCGATGGTGTCAAGATCCCGGTTTCGCTGCTGTATCGCAAAGGCTTTAAACGCGATGGTTCAGCACCGTTGTATCAGTATGCCTACGGCTCTTACGGTGCATCCATGGACCCGAGTTTCCGCTCCAGCGTGTTATCGCTGGTTGATCGCGGCTTTGTATATGCCATCGCGCATATTCGTGGTGGGCAGGAAATGGGCCGGCATTGGTACGAAGATGGTAAGTTATTGAAAAAAATCAATACCTTTACTGATTATATCGCGGTGACCGATTACCTGGTAGCGGAAAAGTATGCGGCTAAAGACAAAGTGATCGGCATGGGTGGCAGCGCCGGCGGTCTGTTAATGGGCGCGGTCGCGAATATGGCACCGGAAAAATATCGTGGCTTAGTGGCCCATGTCCCCTTTGTGGATGTGGTAACGACGATGCTGGATGAAAGCATTCCGTTAACCACCAACGAGTTTGACGAGTGGGGCAACCCGAAACAGAAGGAATACTACGACTATATGTTGTCGTATTCACCCTATGATCAGGTTAGTGCGCAAGCCTATCCAGCGCTACTGGTTACTACCGGCTTGCATGACTCTCAGGTGCAGTACTTTGAACCGGCGAAGTGGGTAGCGCGCTTACGTGAGCTTAAAACCGACACTAACCCACTGCTGTTCCGCACCAATATGGAAGCCGGGCATGGTGGTAAATCCGGCCGTTTTGCCCGTTTGGCAGAAACAGCTGAAGAGTATGCTTTTATCCTGAACTTACTGGCGCAACCAGCGCAATAACCAGCCCTGCTATAAAAGGCCGCAATCGCTATTGCGGCCTTTTATTCCGTGCGCCGGGCATGGCGCGCAGCGCCTTGACCGGCGCTATCTGCTGACTGTGGTGGTTAGTAGATGACTCGGAGGTGAAAGTCCTCTACACACCCGGCAAGGGGAAGTGTTAGCCGAACGGCA
>Ga0181595_10005378_pt1 | contig 11378 bp, 10 predicted proteins | sample 041ome_7_FD_145604 | JGI IMG/M metagenome (GOLD analysis project Ga0181595, IMG submission 145604) | Coastal salt marsh microbial communities from the Groves Creek Marsh, Skidaway Island, Georgia - 041401AS metaG (spades assembly) | ecosystem: Environmental > Aquatic > Marine > Intertidal zone...
ACGCCGCTAAACAGGCTCGCCGTTTATCTGAATCACAGACAGAGAAATAATGATGAAAAACTATAAGATTGCCGTATTGGCCGGAGATGGTATTGGCCCTGAAGTGATGGTTCAGGCATTAAAAGTGCTGGCTGTAGTTTCAGATAAATTTGCTTTCAATATTCAGAGCACTGAAGCTTTAATAGGTGGCGCTGCTATTGACGCCACTGGCGTCGCCTTACCTGAAGCTACGCTGGAGCTGTGCAAAAACAGCGATGCTATTTTATTTGGCTCTGTTGGTGGACCAAAGTGGACGAGTCTGCCGCCAGCTCAACAGCCAGAACGAGCTTCCTTGTTGCCGCTGCGTAAAACCTTCGATTTATTCTGTAACTTACGCCCAGGCCAGATTTACCCGGCATTTGCTGAGTTATCGCCGCTGCACCCAAAAATCAGCAGTCAGGGCATGGATATTTTATGTGTACGTGAGCTGACAGGCGGCATTTATTTTGGTGAAAAGGGCCGCACCGAAGATGCCGCTTTTGATACGCAAAAATACAGCGTGGCAGAAATTGAACGCATCAGCCGGGTGGCCTTTGAAGCTGCGACCAAACGCCGCAATAAAGTGACCTCTATCGACAAAGCCAATGTGTTGGCGACTAGCGTGTTATGGCGTGAAGTAGTGGAACGTGTCGCTAAAGACTACCCGCAGGTAGAGCTGGAACATATGTATATCGACAATGCCGCTATGCAGCTTATTCGGGCACCGCAACATTTTGATGTGATGTTATGCGACAACCTGTTTGGTGACATTTTATCTGATGAAATTGCCGCCATTGCCGGCTCTTTGGGGTTATTGCCTTCTGCCAGTTTAAACGGCTCGCAGTTTGGTTTGTATGAACCAGCGGGTGGCACAGCACCGGATATCGCAGGCAAAGGTATTGCTAATCCTATAGCGCAGATTTTAAGTGCAGCATTAATGCTGCGCTACAGCTTTGCTGAAGAAGCAGCAGCCCGTGCTATTGAGCAGGCCGTGGCCAGCACTTTAGAGCAAGGCATAGTGACAAGAGACATTAATTCAACATCCAGTTATGGCACAGCAGATGTGGGCGCCGCAGTGATTGCCGCTTTACATGCTATGGACACAAAGAGAGCTTAATGATGGCCAGAACCTTATATCAGAAAATTTACCAAAGCCATGTAGTGGCTGCTGTCAATGGCAGCACCGACTTGTTGTTTGTCGACCGCCATTTAATTCATGAAGTCACCAGTCCTCAGGCTTTTGCTGGTTTACGCCAGGCGGGCCGCACTGTGCGCCGTCCGGATTTAACCTACGCCACTATGGACCATAACGTCTCGACTCAGCTGCGTAGTATTGACGCTGCGGGCGAAACTTCCCGCAAACAGCTGGAAGCTTTAGCGGCCAACTGCAAAGAATTTAATGTGCCTTTGCTGGATTTAATGCATCCGGATCAAGGCATAGTGCATGTGATAGGCCCTGAGCTTGGCTTAACTCAGCCGGGTATGATTATTGTCTGCGGCGATTCCCATACCTCGACTCATGGTGCTTTTGGCGCTATCGCCTTTGGTATTGGGACCTCGGAAGTAGAACATGTGCTGGCGACCCAAACTTTGCAGCAGCAAGTGGCGAAAACCTTAAAAGTGGAAGTCACAGGCACGCTGTCGCCATTCGTCACACCAAAAGACGTGATTATGGCGGTAATTGGCCAGTTAGGCACGGCTGGAGGTAATGGTTATGTGGCCGAGTTCTGTGGCTCTGCTATTCGTGGCATGAGCATGGAAGGCCGTATGACCTTGTGCAATATGAGCATTGAAATGGGTGCTAAAGCTGGCTTAATAGCACCGGATGAAGTGACTTTTGCTTATTTAAAAGGTAAACCTCATGCACCAAAAGCAGAGCATTGGGATGCAGCAGTAGCCTATTGGCAAAGTCTGTACTCAGATGCAGATGCAGTCTTTGATAAAACAGTGACTATTGCTGCAGAGACTATCAGACCCCAAGTGACCTGGGGCACCAACCCTGAACAAGTGATAGCTGTGGATCAGCCTATTCCTGCTCCTGAGTCCTTCAGCGATTTAATTAAAGCCGATGCCGCGCGCCGTGCTTTAACTTATATGGGCATTGAAGCGGGCCAGAAATTAACCGACCTGAAAGTGGATGTGGTCTTTATTGGTTCCTGTACCAACAGCCGCATTGAAGACTTACGTCAGGCCGCTGCTGTGGTGCAAGGTAAACAAGTCGCTTCAGGTGTACGCGCTTTAATAGTGCCGGGCTCTGGCCAGGTCAAGCGTCAGGCTGAAGCCGAAGGTTTAGCTGATATCTTTAAAGCTTCTGGTTTTGAATGGCGTGAGCCTGGTTGCTCTATGTGCTTAGGCATGAACGACGACAGAGTAGAAGCAGGTCAACGTTGTGCATCTACCTCCAACCGCAACTTTGAAGGACGTCAGGGCCGCGGCTCTCGCACCCACTTAGTCAGCCCGGCTATGGCTGCAGCCGCAGCGATCGCCGGTCGTTTTGTTGATATTTCTTACGCAGAGCACGCAGCAGGAGCAAAGCAATGAGCCAAATTTTTGCACAGGGCCTGGTCTGCCCTTTAGATAAAAACAATGTCGACACTGACCAGATTATTCCAAAGCAATTTTTAACCTCCGTCAGCCGTGATGGTTTTGCCGAAGCCTTGTTTTACGACTGGCGCTATCTGGCCAACGAAACGCCTAACCCTGACTTTGTGTTAAACGAGCCTCAATACAAAGGCGCTTCTATTCTGCTGACCAGGGCTAACTTTGGTTGCGGGTCCAGCCGTGAACATGCGCCATGGGCTATCCAGCAGTATGGTTTTAATGTGGTGATTGCCGAAAGTTTTGCTGACATTTTCTTTAATAACAGCATTAACAACGGCATGTTGTTAATCAGCCTGAGTGCTTCGAATATCGAATTTTTATTCAGTCGCTGCCAGCAAGGCACGCAGGAGTGGAAAATTGATTTGGCCGGGCAGCAGATTATTCTGGGCAATAACGCCGCTGTGGGTTTTCAGATAGACCCTGATATTAAACAGCGTTTATTAAGTGGCCTGGATTTTATCGGCGCCAGCGAACAGTTTGCACCACAAATCAGCAGCTATGAGCAACAGCGAGCCAGTCAGCAGCCTTGGTTAGGTTAACGGCGCTTTCGTGCAGACCGCAGAGGCCGCGGCTTGCCCCATGCTGTCTCTGGCCACTAGGGTATCTTTGGCAGGCTAGCTGATTGGAATTTTAAACGGGAGAGGATAAAGCTCTCCCGTGCGAACATTGCCACCCCATCCAGACATCCAGCAGTAAACCTCTGATTTATCTCAACTACTTGCGTATCAGGAAATGCAGGTAATACTTGGCAAAGTAGTACGCAACAGTATATAGTTTCATTATTATCAATTTTACCAGTTCACTTATTAACCTCTAAGGGGTATCTTTATGAAAAAGCTCGTTACATTAGCTGTAGTAGCAAGTGCTTATTTCGCAGCAGCACCAGTAGCCGTAGCACAGGATCAGTGGGCAATCTCTTTGTGTGAATACACAAAAGCAGACGATAAAAACCGTGTCCGTAAAGTATTATCCGATAACAAAGTAAACGTTCGTAAAGTGTATGATGCGATTCAATGTAATGGCGAGTCATTGATCAAGTTTGCGATGCGTAGTGACGCCTATGAAACCGGCTCATTTTTTGTAAAACAGATGCCAGCCAAAGCCTTAGTGGCAGAAGATCTGGAAGCCTGGGCTGCAGCCAATGGTTTCGGAGCATCTCCACTGGTGAATGATATCAAAGCCCGTATCGGCCAGGACTAATTATATCCTTCGTACTTGAAGCTGTAGCTTTGTTGTCTTCGCGCTTCGCCCCAGTCACATAGAACAACTATGCTCCTGGGGTCTCAATCGCTTGCCGCCTCGCTACAACTCCAATTACTTTGGCTATATATCCTACGACTTGAAGCGTTCGGGCGGGGATAAACCCAGCCACTACGTTGCCTGCCATGCAAAGGGTAAAATGTTTTGAAACGGTCCATTAAAGGGCCGTTTTTTTAGCCTTATCCAAAGCTTCGCGTCGTTTATGGTAAATCATGCCTAATACCCAAAGCAGCAGCGGAATAACACCAGCCATTAGCAACAGCATTTTGTAAAGTGCTCCCCCTACTGCAGCTATATGAACAGGATAAATCAATTGGCTCAGTTGTTTACCCTGCCCCATCTGTGTAGCTTTTTGCACTGATAAAACACTGGCGCTGGCTGGATCCACTTTAAGCACAGTACGGCCATTGGGATGCCATTCCTCGTCAAGCTGAGCTCGAATAGACAGCTCTTGTTCTGTTTTTTTACGAAAACTGGCTAAACGTAACACCCCATCTGGCAACTGGCTTTGCGCCGCTGGCAGCCATAAAGCCCACTGACTTTGAGTGACAGCATAAGAGGAAATTGTTGGGTCAGGGGGATTCGCAGCAGGATCGTTAAACACCCAACTTAAAGCCTGTTGTACTTGCTGGTTATAGACCATAGCAGTACCAGTAACAGAGGCCAGTAACAGCAAAGGTGCTGTCCAGAAGGCAATAACAAAATGCCATTGCCTGGACCAGCGAATCCTGGGGGCAGACAAAGGCAAACGCCATAAACGCCAGCCCCAGCGTTTAGGCCAGCTCTGCCATAACCCCGAGCCAATCAACAGTAAGGCCAGCACACCCAGCACACCTATGATCTGTTCGCCCAGTTCAGCGCTAAACAAATGCAGATGAAACTCATAAAACCAGCCAATGAAATCCTGGTAAGGGCTGCGACTGAGTAATAGCTGGCCTGAAGCAGACCAATATTCCAGAGTGCCATCCAGACGAGCCAGTTCCAGCCATGGGCGTTCAGTATTAGCAAGCCGGACAAAGTTGTAGTCTGTTTGAGGCAAAGTATCCAGGACTTTGCCCCAAACGGCCAGATCCCTAACCAGAGGTTGCTGCAATTGCGGATACAAGTATTGCAACAATTCATTTTTGTAGAGTAAGACAGCACCGGTAAGGCTGGCAGGAACCAACCACAAGGCTAAGATCAGGCCAAAAAACCTATGTAACTTTTTGGCCATTCTCATCCGTTAAAATCCTTAAAACGCCATCTGCCAATTCAGATTTAAAGTGCGGCCTAAACCGGCAAAATAACTGCTATTGGCAGGAGTAGTTTGTGAATAATAGGTAATGTACTGTTTATCCAGTGCATTCTCCAGACCCAAAGTCCAGCTGCCCCAGTGGTTTGTGTCATAACGTCCGGATAAATCCAAGGTATGGTAACCATCAAAAGAAGATCCGTCATTGTAGTCGACATCAAACAGCTGACTGAACTGGACTCTGCTACTCAACTGCATCGGCCATAGTTGCAACCAGTAAAGATTTATCCGTTCAGGGGCAATATTTACCCCACCTAAATCTTTATCAACCTGACCATCCTTGTTGCTGTCATAACGGCCATCTGTGCGGGCATAGGTAAAACCTAAAGTGCTGTTATCACTCAGATTGTATTCGCCTTCGGCTTCAAAACCTGATATCTCGGTTTGCTCCCGCATCACACTGTAAATGCCATCGGCATCGGCTTGTAAACGTGAGCCTAAATCTGATTCAGACTGGAAATAACTCAACTGCAGACGATAGCTGTGTTCAGTCAGTTCAATCCCCACTTCAGCGTTATCAGACACCACAGGCTGTAAGTTTAGAAACTGAGCTACTGACTGATTAGGTTTATTAATAGCCCTCAATACCCGGCCTACGTCCGGCATACTAAAACCTTCACTGTAACTGGCGTAAAGACGGACAGTATCAGACCACTGATGCACCACGCCAAAGTTTTGCAGCAGCTCGTTAAAACTGGGCTCTCCGCCCGTGACAAAGCTGCTATTGGATGAAGCCAGCGTCCTAAAGTCTGCTACTGATAACTGACCATATTCGTAACGGGCGCCAGCACTAAAAGTCCAGTTTTTAATCTGGTTATAACGCAGCTGCACAAAAGGGGCGTAGTTGGTAAATTCCGTTTCAGGCACCCAGTTTCTGTTGGTCATCACCAGTTCCTGATAGGTGCTGTCCTGCAACCAATCCAAACCAGTACTTAAATCCACTCCTGTCCCGGCAAAATCAGTACGAAACCAGGTCAAACGGCTGCCAATTTTTTCTGAAATATTTTGCGATTGATCAAAGATGTTCGAGCCTAAAGCAGGATCTTGAAATACTGCAGCTCGGCTGCCACCAAACATGGAGGAAAAATCCTGCGCAAATAACTGCAGGCTAAACTGACCACCAGCTATCGCCTGATGCTGATAATCCAACGAAGCTGAAGTTACTTTATTTTGTGATGGCTTGCCTTCGGTCACACCAGGCTTTGAGGTGGTCGCTATCCCCTCTGCAGCATTACCGTTGACAGTCACATAGTTATTATTGCCTTTCAAATCAAAGTGATTGACCATAAACTGCAAACTTTGTTGTGCAGTCATCTGCCACTTAGTTTTGATAAATAAGTCGACAGCATCTGAATCCATAGTGTCGCCCTGGGTGGTATCCACCCCTATTGGATTACCGTCACCATCCAGGAACAAGCCGGTTTTATTAAAAGCAGCCCCTGTCACTAAAGAGACATCATCAAACTGTTCGGAAAACAAATAACTGGCTTTGTAATTTTGAGTATCAGAACCACCAGTGGTAGGTAGCGAACCAGACAAACTGACCTGATGCTTCTGATCACCAGGTGATTTAGTGATGATATTGATAATGCCGCCACTGGCTCCCATACCCTGAATGGCGTTAGCTCCACGGATGATTTCAATACGTTCAATCATCGCCGGATCTATAGTATTGCCATCGCGTGAACCGTTACGTAAAGGTGTGGATTGCGGCACACCATCAATCATATACAAAGGTTCACGGCCACGCAGAGTTTCGCCATTGGCTGTTAACTTTTGTCGGCTTGGTGAAAAGCTGGGTAACAAATTACCCAATATTTGCGATAAATCCTGAGTCACAGCCAACTGAGCTTTTAACTCTTCTTGATCGATCACTGTAATAGTGGCGGGTACTGTGCTGACAGGGTAAGAAGAACGGGTAGCAGACACACTGATAGTTTCAATATCAGCGGTAGTTTCAGCAGCCAGCAGCGGCATTGGTAAAGCCAAAACCAAAGCTAATCTGGACAATTGCATAAGATCACCAGAACTAACAAAAATGGTTCGCATTTATAAATGCGAACCATTCTTATGTCAAGTTAGTTCAAACAAGGCTTTGGCTTAATTTGAATTGGCACTTAAGCTCAAACTGGCAAAGTTGATAAAATCTTCCGCAGTTTCAATTCCTTCCATTGCAGAACCATCCTGCATTTGCGCAAAGGTAGGAGCTTGCTGAAACTTGAATCTGAGTGTTAAGCGTTCAGGTTGCTGCAAAAAATTAAGCACAGGCTGACGAATTGAGACTGGTATTTGTTGGTTTTGTTGCAAAGCAGCGCTCAGTTGCTGCTGGGTAGTGGCGTAATCTTTAGTGATTTGTACCGCAGCCAATTTATCAAAGAACTGTTGTAGGAATTCTTTGTTTTCTATTTCAAAGGAGCCATTGGCTACGCCTATTACGCCCACTTTTTTCATTAGACCCGGCAAATAATCTGGCTGCTCAGATTGCTGTTGTTGTTGCTCAGGAGTCATTTTGTGTATGTTTTCAGCAAATTGCCATAACTCAGTCACTCCAGTGAGTGAAAAACGATAATTCAGACTGAAATGATGGTCTACCCTCAGTTCTTGCTGGAAGCTGAGTTCACCTGTTTTGGCTTTGTATTTATACTGATAGCTCATTTCCATTAGTAAAGATTGCAAATAATCAGCCAGATCTTTGGGCAATGAAGCAACGGCCTGAGGCGCCAGTTTTAAATCTTTTAATCGGGCAGCACCATCTTCAGGTAAGCCATCACGCTGCAACCCAATAAGTTCCACTTCACCTACAGTAGCTAAATCTCCCATGCCTGCAATGCCGATATGCAAGTCACGGATTTTGTAGCTGGAGGTAATGATATTGGCCGACAATTTACTGTAGCTCATATGAATAGGTGGCATATCACCTTGTTCGGCTAACTGCAGGTATTGCTGATTGCTGCGCTCGATATGCCCAGCCATCAATTGCTCTGCATGATGATTCGCATATAAAAAACCGGCGACAGCGCTGGCAGAAAGGACCAAGGCAACTCCCAGCCAAACTTTTTTACTCATATTCCCTCTTCCATAATCAAAACTAACGGCGCCATACTAGCATGAGCAAAAAATAAAACACCTGATTCACGCTGTGATTCAAAGCAAAAGCCTGTTAATTTGACGCCTTTCCCCTGTGATTATTGGTGCCGTATGGAACTCTATTTCCACTGGTTTGATTTATTGGGTATAGCGGTGTTTGCAATCTCAGGTACTCTTGCGGCCTGGCGTAAACAAATGGATGGATTTGGCGTGATAGTGCTGGCTACAGTCACCGCTATAGGCGGAGGTACGTTGCGCGACCTGATCCTGGACTCTCCGGTCATTTGGCTTAGTAACAACAGCTATTTTTTAGCCATTTTTATTGCAGCAGGTTTAACCATTCTGGCCGTTCGCAACAGATTAGTAATCCCCAACAATACCTTACAAATAGCTGACGCTATAGGTCTGGCCTTTTTTGTCATTATGGGCACCCAAAAAGCACTGGATCACGGCACCTCAGGTTTTGTCGCCATTATGATGGGCACTATGAGCGGGGTCTGCGGTGGCATGATTCGTGACGTGTTGTGCCGCGAAATCCCTATGGTATTTCGAGGTGAACTTTACGCTATGACCTGTATTTTCGGCGGTCTGGTCTATGTGCAATTATTGGACTTTGGCCTGACACAGATGTCTGCCATGCTCATTGGTATGGTCGCCTTATTGAGCCTACGTTTAGCAGCGATTCGCTGGCATCTAACTATCCCTGTATTTGGTAAAAAGGCCGACGATCTGCGTTAGCAACCATCAGGCTGCAAGGTCACTTGTACTTTTTTATTTACACGTAAAACAGAACTTATTCTGCTTCAGCTTGCAATTAGTTAGGGGGCTAATTAAAATTACATTAGCCTCCTAATAATTAACGAGCAAATTATGAGCAACCAAAGTTTAGGTCTAAAAATACACCTGCTATCACGGCAATGGCGTTGTTTATTAGATAAACAATTAGCTTGTCAGGGTCTGACACAAAGTTCAGGCATTGCACTGGTCTATATCGCGGAAAATCAGGGCTTTAGTCAAACTGAACTGGCTCGCTTATTAGCAGTAGAAACCCCATCTTTAGTTCCGGTACTGGATCAACTGGAAAAACAAGGTCTGATAGAACGTCGTCCTTCAGAACAAGACAGGCGTCAAAAGGCTTTGTATTTACTGCCAGCAGCCACAGAGTTGGTGGCGGCGATTAATGAGCAACGCCTTGATTTACAAAACCAATTATTAGCCAACTTAACACCACAACAGCAACAGGATTTTCCCCAATTGCTCAGCCTGGTATTGCAACAAGCTGCAGTACTGTTACAGGACCAAAAAGCTGGAGACTTAGCATGAGCGCTGAACAACTCTTTAACAGCTGGATCAAATGGACTTTAGCCCTGTTCACTTTAGTGTTTGGATATTATCTGGCTGCCGATTTATATATGCCAGTCACGACCGACAGTCTGGTGCAACGTTATGTTGTGCAGGTCGCTCCACAAGTACCGGGCCGCGTTATTTCTGTTGCAGTACAGAATAATCAACAAGTTAAAAAAGGCGACTTATTGTTTGAACTGGACCCGGCGGACTACCAGCTCAAGCTGGAATTGGCCCAGTTACAATTGGAACAGAGCCAGCAAAACAACCGTCAACTAAGCGCGGCTTTACAAAGTGCAGCAGCCCGGGTTGATCAGGCGCGTTTTGCTTTGCAGGAAGTTGAACGGGAAGATCAACGTTATCAGCAGCTGTATAACCAAAAACTAATCCCACGCCAGCAGTTGGATCAAAGCCAGACTGCAGTGCTAAAAGCTAAAGCAGAACTGCAAGCCAGCACAGCTGATCTAGCAGAGCGCGAAGCCGAATTGGGCATACCCACTCAGGAATTAGTGCAGATTAAACAAGCCCGGAATCAGCTGGCCTTGGCTCAACTGGAGCTGGACAGGACTAAAGTCTATGCTGATGTCGATGGCATAGTGACGGATTTACAACTGGAAGTCGGTACTAACCTGGCCAGCCATCAGGCTACAGTTGCTCTGGTTTCCACTCAACAAAGTTGGGTCAGCGCCTTATTTCGGGAAAAAAGTCTGCTGCATGTGCAGCAAGGCACAGAAGCCTTGATCACTTTTGACGCTTTGCCTGGTGAAGTATTCAGAGCCTCAGTGCGCGATATTGATGCCGGTGTGGCTAATGGTCAAAGCACGCCGGATGGCCGCCTGGCAACAGCAGATAGCAGTAGCCGCTGGGTACGGGACGCGCAGCGTTTAAAAGTTAATCTGGTGCTGCAACAGCAGATGCCAGCCACATTAGTGGTAGGTTCACGCGCGACAGTCCAATTGGTGCCAAAAGACAATGGTCTGCTGGCCGTTCTGGCGAAAGGCCAGATAAGGCTGATTAGCCTGCTGCATTATGTTTACTAGTCAGGTTGTGATTTAGGATTTCGGAGTCAGCTATGTTTGCACCCACTCCTTTTAATAAAGTACTTCGACTGGCCTTTGGTGCCAGTCTGGGTTTGCTACTGGCGAAACTAACCAACTCCGATCAATGGGGAGTATTTTTTACTATCAGCCCTGTGTTGCTGTTAGGTTTAATTCCCAGATTAACCCCCTTTGTGATACTGCAATACCTTTCAGCCAACCTGTTAGCCGGCGCTATGGTGTTAGTGTACAGTTGGCTAGGCACGGTAAACGCAGTGATGACGTTGTTGGTCTTTATGTATTTTCTGTGGTTATTCCGTCAGATGGCTAAAGGGACATTGTTTGTCTTTGCCGCTATCTCCATTATAAACGGCAGTATCTTTTTACATTTTGCCAGCTATCCCAACATGGATCCGGGGCAAATGCTGGGCAATGCTTTATTAGCCGTGCTGCTAGCCCTGCTAATCGCCTGCACTATGATTTGGTTGTTCCCTGTGCCTGAACAACCTCTGCAAATGCCTCCGGCTAAGACCGCCCTCGAACAACAGCGGCAAAGCCTGGTTGCAGCTACGTTGGCAACCTTATCTTTTGTCGCTTTCCAACTGTTGGATTTACAAGACTCTCTGTCCGCTCAGGCCAGCAGCATCCTCATCCTGTTGCCTATGAGTTTTGCTGGCATAGTGCAAGCAGGGATAAAAAGAGCGTCCGGCGTTTTACTGGGATCTGCTTATGCCATAGCA
>Ga0181595_10005385_pt1 | contig 11371 bp, 10 predicted proteins | sample 041ome_7_FD_145604 | JGI IMG/M metagenome (GOLD analysis project Ga0181595, IMG submission 145604) | Coastal salt marsh microbial communities from the Groves Creek Marsh, Skidaway Island, Georgia - 041401AS metaG (spades assembly) | ecosystem: Environmental > Aquatic > Marine > Intertidal zone...
TAACCCAAGCCTAAACCTGCGTTGATAATGGCCGCTCCCAACACAGCACCTAAAGCATTCCCCAGATTAAAAGCTCCGATGTTCATAGCTGCAGCTAAATTGGGTGCTTCTTTGGCTTCTTGCACCACCAGAGACTGCAATGGCGGCACCAGCGCAAAACTGGCGATACCCCATAAAAAGATCAGAGGCGCAACGATCAGCGGCAATGATACTGTCATAGAAAACAGCGCTAATAACAGAGTGACAGCAACCAAAGAGCTGATCAGCGTTAAGCTCAGTGAACGGTCAGCAAAACGGCCGCCCAGATAATTTCCTACCGCCAAACCTGTGCCGTACAACACCAGCATAGAGGTAACAAAAGCCGTTGAGGCATGGGTTTCATCCTGCAATATCGGCACTATGTAGGTAAAGACGGTGAACATCGAACTTGAGCTGACTACTGTTAACAACAAGGCCGCTAACACAGATCCTTTGCTCAAGACTCTGAGTTCATTCCGCACATTGGCTTTGCCTTCATTCGCCAGTGGTGGCAACGACAAGCGCAGCGCCAGCATAGTCACAACCCCTATCACAGCCATAGCAAAAAAGGCAGGACGCCAGCCAATCACTTCACCAATATAAGCAGCTAGTGGCACACCGCCTATAGTGGCTATGGTTAAACCAGAGAACATTGCTGCTACGGCGCCAGAGCGTTTTTCTGGCGGCACAATACTCATAGCCACCACAGAGCCCACGCCAAAAAAAGCACCGTGATTAAATGAGGTGACAATACGTCCAAATAACAACAGGTTGTAGCTATCCGCCACGGCCGAGATCAGATTACCCAGAGTAAAAATCCCCATGGATAACAACAGCAGGTTGCGGCGGCTCATATTGGCAAAAACTAAGGTCATTAAAGGTGCGCCAATCAGCACACCAAAGGCATAAGCACTAATTAACATACCAGCCGTTGGAATAGAAACAGCTAAGTCATTGGCAATCACAGGTAACATCCCCATAGGGGAAAACTCTGTGACACCTATACCAAAAGCCCCTAGTGCAAGGGCCAGTAAAGGAATATTGATTTTCATGCAAAGTCTCGCTAATTTGTGATGCGAAGGAATATAATCAATCACAACACCCAGAAAAAGTAGCGCATGGTACATTCAGTTTTGCCTTGGAGTCACAAATGAGCGCTGAGAAGACAGGAAAAACAGATCGAACAGCTGAAATGGAAACCTTTTTATCCGTTGCCTGCACCGGCAGTTTAAGCGCTGCAGCCCGTGAATTAGATCTGACACCTTCCGCAGTCAGCCGTATTATGACCCGTCTCGAAAAACGTCTGGGGGTCAGGCTGATAGTACGCAGCACCCGCAAACTGCGTTTAACCAGTGAAGGGGAATCTTATGCACTGGCAGCTCGGCGGATTTTAAAAGATTTAGAGGACACTGAAAGCAGTATTGCCAGCAGGGGCAGTCCAAGTGGCATGATTAAAGTCACCACAGCAACGGCCCATAGCCGCCTGACCATAGTGCCGCTGCTGAAAGAATTTTTACAACGTTATCCGGATATCCGCCTTGAAATCGATGTATCGGACCAAATCCGCGATGTGCATGCTGGTCATGTCGATGTGGCCATTCGTTTTGGCACCTTACCGGATAGCGGCTTGCATGCCCGTCGTTTGGGTGAAACAGGCCGGGTTGTGCTGGCGTCCCCTGAATATCTGGCCAAAGCCGGAGTCCCGCAAACACCAGCTGATTTAGCTCATCACAATTGTCTGGATTTCAGCTTTAGACGCTTAGAACCTGGCTGGCCATTTCGTGAAAATGAGCAGGACTATATGCTCGCCGTCAGCGGTAATGTGATAGCCAATAATGGCGAAACGCTAGTTGAACTGGCCCTGCAGGGCATAGGCATAACCCGTGTCGGCCGCTTTCATGTGCAGCAGGCGCTGGCCACAGGCCAACTTGTGGCGTTACTCGAAGACTACAACCCGCAGGACCGCGAAGCCATTCATGCAGTTTTTATTGGTGGCCACACTATGCCCGCCAGAATACGGGTCTTTGTTGATTATCTGGTGGAGAAGATGACGGGCACTACTAAAACTGCTGATTAAGAGTACGAGGCGGGCATGAAGCCCGCCGTTGCAAATTGGCTTAACCTTAAGGCTTGATACTACGGTCCAAAAACTCCAGCATAGCTGCTGCTATTTGGTTGCCGTGGGTTTCAATAGCAAAGTGGCCACTATTCAGAAACTGCACTTCAGCTTTTGGGTTATCACGCTGGAATGCTTTAGCGCCAGCAGGTAAAAAGAAAGGATCTTTTTCGCCCCAAATGGCTAAAAAAGGCGGCTGTTTGGCGCGAAAAAACTGATGCAACTCTTTGTATTGTTTCACGTTGCTGCCATAATCCAGCAGTAAATCCATTTGTGCATCCACCCCATGGCGCTCAATAGCTGCATGGGCTAACTGATAAGGCTCAGGCGCTATCACTGAGGTATCCTCTACACCTTCAGTGTATTGCCACTTCAGCATGTCGGCTGTATTGAACTTACGTAAAGCTTCACGATTTTCGGCTGTCGGGTTAGCCCAGGCCTTGCGCATATCAGCCCAACCTTCACTCAGGCCTTCTTCATAGCCATTACCATTTTGGCTCACAATGGCCGTGATCTTTTCCGGGTTCTTCACCGCCAGACGCCAGCCCACAGGAGCACCATAATCAAACACATAGAGAGCATAACGTTCGAGTTTTTTCGCGACAGTGAACTCATCAATCACAGAGGCCAGATTTTCGAAGTTATAGTTAAATTTAACGCCGGGTTTGATGGTGGTTTGACCAAAACCAGGCAGATCAGGTGCAACTACATGATATTTTTCTGCCAGTTTTGGCATTAAATCTCTGAACATATAAGACGAAGCACCAAAGCCATGCAGCAGCAGTACTGTTGGCGCTTTAGGTGAACCAGCCTCACGGTAAAACACATTCACACCCTGTACTTCCAGGCTTTGATAACGCACTTGCGTTTTATCTTCAGCAGCAAAGGCAGAAAGAGAGGCGACTAAGGTTACAGCTGCAAGCAGTATTTGTTTGGTATTCATAGTTACTCCGTGAAGTTAGGGTTGGCAATATCACTTAGTAACCCATATAATCACAATTAATCGGTTACTTGAGATCAGTCTGAACCAGACAAAGTAACCTGTCAAATTAATTTTTAGAGGTTACTTATGCTAATTTCAGAAATTCTGCACGAAGAAGCTGCAGCTCCTATGTTGGGTGATCATTTGGCGATGGACTTACTCAATACAGAAGCCCGTGACGATGGCAAAGCTGTTGAATTCTGGAACAGTGATGAGGATGTACTGCAATGGCTGGCACGTTACGACATCACCCCGGCGGTAGAAGGTAAGAGTCTTGCTGCAGGTGAACTGCTTTCTCATGCTAAGGCTTTACGTGCACTGGCGCGGCGTTTAATCACTGAATTCAAAGAAGGACAATCGACGGAGATCAGTGAGTTAAATAACTATCTACACTCTTTCCACACTGTGCCGCAACTGGCAAAAGATCCAGAGGGCAAGCTGACATTAAGCCGAACCCCACGTATCGACACACTGGGATCTTTGCTTGGCCCAGTAGCAGAGGCTGTGGCTGAACTACTGGTGGAAGACAAAGTTGATTTGATCAAACAATGCGAACACCCCGACTGTATTTTATGGTTCTACGACAGAACCAAAGCCCACAAACGCCGCTGGTGCAGCATGGCTTTATGTGGCAATAGATTTAAAGCGGCGCAGTTTAGGAAAAGAAGTAGTAGTTCAGATTCTGCACAGGAATAATTGACATAAAAAAGCCTCTGAATTCAGAGGCTTAAATTTAGTTCGAACATACTCTGTTGATTAAAAAGGTAGTACAAACCTTTCCGAAGAAAATAACGTTAGAACCGCCGCCAATACTGGGTTTCGGACACTTTTGAGGGTTCACCTCACAAAAAGTATCACCTATCGGGCTTGAACACGGTTTTACGTTATAAATTGCCCCAATCGATTGTAGCCGTACAACGAACTATTTTTAAGTGCTTGGTTTGAAACAAAAAATCTATATGTTATTTTTTTGTTTCCAATGTCCAAGTCGAACTATCCTTCATTATGGCCTATTTTTACGCTCACGTGAGTTGTGCCAGTTAACTTTTTGCACTGAACGCCCTTGTTCCTTGCGAGTACACATTCAAGCCTCAGAGCAACGAAAACGCAGCAATAAAACAAAACTTTTATTATGTTACATAGGTTTATTGCAAGTCGGTTACCTTCAGTCTCACTTCTAATCGCCACTAAAGGTGAAACAAAATGCTATAAGCAAACCTATTGGGATCGAGTGTTCATTGTCACTTGAGAATGTTCTGATTGGTGACAAGGTAATGAACGTATTATTTATAGGGCCAAAACAACCTGGTGGCTATAGAAGCGAAGTGCATTATACAGCGGAGTCAATTTCATATACAGCGGAGTCAATTTCATCCAGCACAGCAGGACAACTCATTCACATCTTTGTGAAAGGTTTGGGCACAGAGCTTGATCCCTTCAACCATGGTCAAATATGGAAACAACTGGTCAGCTAACTCAGTGATAGTCATCCGATTGCGGATAGCTAGAGCTGCAGTTTGGATCATTTCTCCGCCTTCATGGGCCAAAAGTTGTGCACCAATCAGTCTTCCTGTGGTCTTTTCAATCACCAGCTTGATAAAGCCGTCAGTTTCGAAATTGGCCAGTGCTCTGGGTACATTTTTCATGTCAAGTACCCGGCTGTCCGTATGAATACCCTGCTGTCTGGCCTCAACTTCCGTCAGTCCGACGGTTGCAACCTGCGGATCGGTAAAAATGACCGCCGGCATCGAGGATAGGTCAAGTTTACTCTCGCCACCGGTCATATTCATTCCTGCGCGGCTACCCGCCGCCGCAGCGACATATACAAACTGCGGCATAGTGGAACAATCACCTGCGGCATAAACCCCTGGAACGCTTGTTTCCATCATCTCGTTAACGATGATCGCCCCGTGTTTGTCTGTCCTGATCCCAACTGCATCGAGGTTAAGACTGGCTGTATTTGCATGACGCCCTGTGCATATTAGAAGCTTGTCACAGCGTAAAGTGCCTGCATTGGTTTTCAAGGTAAACTGCCGTCCGTCATGGGAAACATGTGACGCCTCGGTATGGTTTAGAACCCTGATACCTTCATTCTCAAAGCAGTCTGTTAATTTTTCGCCGAGTAACGGCTCATCGCGGTAAAGCAGCGTGTGTCTGGCCAATAGGGTAACGTCACTGCCTAAACGGCAATAAGCCTGAGCAATTTCCAACGCAACGACAGAAGAGCCAATGATGACCAGTTGTTCTGGTAGTTCTGTCGCAAACAGCGCTTCAGTAGATGTCCAGTACGGAGTTTCGCTCAGACCCTCAATCGGTGGGATGGTCGGGCTTGAGCCGGTTGCAATCAGCACCTTGTCGGCGTGTATTTCTTGCTGGGAGCCATCACTTTTACTGACGATCAAAGTGTTCGCGTTTTTGAAAGTAGCCCAACCTTTTATCAAACTCAGTGCCGGATTAATATCCAGAATATTTTGATATTTTGCCACGCGTAATTCTTCGACAAGCGCTGTTTGTTGCTCAGCCAACAGTGCGCGATTGAGCTGGGGTGAATGATTTGCCAATCCGATAAAAGGATTGTTTCGTTGTTGTTGCGCCAGTTGTGCGGCGCGGATCAGGATCTTAGACGGGACACAGCCGACATTGACACAGCAACCGCCAATAACATCCGCACCTTCGATAAGCGTAACCTTAGCTCCTCCGTCAGCAGCTTTAATCGCACAGGCAAACGCACCAGAGCCACTGCCAATGATCACCACTTGTTGTGGGCTGATATTTTCTGTATTGCTGATATTTGTGTTGTCAAAACAAGCTTGAGGTTCTGGATTGACTTGTGCGGCATAACCCAGAGTTTCAACCGCCTTGACGACATCTGCGACACTTACCTTCCCGTTTGTGGTGATCGCTGCGCTGGCGTCTGCATAGGAGATCTCAACGTAATTCACGCCTTCGGTCGCATCGAGCGCATCTTTGATATGGGCGACACAGCTTGGGCAGGTCATTCCTTTTATCGATAGTAAGATCATTTTCGTTCCTCAACAGCGCAGAGGTATTTTCTGTGATTGTTAGTTATCGTAACCAATGCGCTCAGCTTATTGCCGAAACAGGGGCTGTAATTAAATGTGTATTTCCGCGCTTTACTCTTTGACCGTTGACGGATAACCCGCGTTAGTGGTGGCTTCAGTCAGTGCTTTCACCGTGGTTTTTTCGTTATCGAAGGTGACTACTGCTAACTTGGTGTCAAAGGTGACTTCAGCTTTACTGACGCCCTCTACATTTTGTAAGGCTTTTTTGACCGTAAACGGACAAGTGACGCAGTTCATGGTTGGAACTTCCAACGTAACCGTTTTCGTTTCGGCTATAGCGCTCAGGCTGGTCAACATTAGCAAAAACATCAAGGTGATTTTCTTCATCATTCTCTCCAATAACGTATAAAACGTTAGTAAAATTGAGGGTAAAAGTATTCAGGCGAACCAGACAATCCAATAATTGCTGGTGACTAACATTAATGCTGTGAGTGCTGATAACCAAAAGATCACCTGCCTGCGTTTTCGCACTTGGGGAACTGCACAGACTGTTCCTGGAGCGCACATGTCAATAGGTCGATAGACCTTCCAGCCAGCAAATCCAAACAAGGTTAAAACCAGCAGAATAAAAATAGGGCGATAAGGTTCTAACAAGGTCAAATGACCAATCCAGGAACCACTCACCCCGAGTAGCAACAAAACGAAAGGACCGGCACAACAAACGCCTGCACCAATGGCCGCAACTATTCCACCGATAACGGGGAGATTTGACTCTTTAATGGACACGTTTTACTCCTGCGATTAGAGCTGTCGGTGTCAGTGTAGATGCCGTACCATAGTACGTAGTCAAGCCCAATCGGTGGGTTTAGTTGTTATGTGGTTGTAGGGATTCGATAATGGGGCAATGGGTCTGATCCGGATTGGATGCGCATTGGTTCAGCAAATGATGAAGAACAAGTTCCAGACTCTGCAGATCTGCGATCTTTGAGCGGACATTGGCAAGCTTGAGTGTGGCCACGTCTTGGACGCCCTGACAGGGAGTATCATTCAGTGTGAGCAGATGATGGATTTCTTCCAGTGTGAACCCTAACTCCTGCGCCCGCTTGATAAATCGAAGCCGATTCAAGGTAGTGACAGGATACCGGCGAAACCCTTGTGTCGGTTTACCAGGCTGTTCAACAAGACCACGGCGTTCGTAGTAACGGATAGTTTCAACGTTAACGACAGCTGCATTGGCTAATTGGCCGATTGTATACAAAATGACGTCCATTTACCGTACTTACATACGGTCTATTATAATCCATAATTAGCCATCAATAACATTAGTATGAGATTTTGCTTCCTGAGGATTTCGATCAGCTATAACGCTGTTCATTGATAACCTCAATGCTGGTCACGGCAACTCCAACATTTGTAAATTTATGCGACTGTCCACTGAGCATAATGAATGACAACTGTAGCCAGTTAATGTGAGCCCATAAAGATAAATTCAAGCTCGTTATTAATAATGGAAATCTCGTTTGCAGTGATTGTGAGCCGAACATTCGGCTTATTGTCAGTTAATTTGAGTCGGGAAGACTGGATGTAATCAAGCCTGTGGAATGATATTTGCGAGCCACTACATCTAGTCTTAAGATGTTCACGTCGGCATGCTTCTTAAGCAGACTAAAGTTGAAGTTATGTTTAGGGTGGGCTAGACGGCACCTACGTCTGGCCCCAAGGCATTTAGGCAGGTTTTGCAAGTTGATTAAGAATATTACAGTGGGGACTGCCGTCGCCACGGCAACTGTCAGCCAGTTGCGTTAGCACCTGCTGCATGTGTTGCAGCTCAGTAATTTTGGCGGCGATTTCATCCAGATGCTGCGTTGCCAACTGCTTTACAGCCCTGCTTTCGCGTTCCGGGTTTTGCCAAAGCTCCAGAAGGGAGTGGATATCCGACAGCGAAAAACCAAGATTACGGGCCTGACGGATAAAGCGTAACTGATTAACCTGTTCGCTATTATAAAGTCGGTAACCCGTATCGGTACGTGGTGATTTTCGCAGTAACCCCGACTGTTCGTAGTGCCGGATCATTTTGGCGCTTAATCCACTGGCTTTCGCTGCATCACCAATCGTCAGTAAAGTTGCCATGTGTTTCTCCTTATTCAGAAAGACATACGTTGCAGACGCAGTGCGTTGGTTACAACGAATACACTGCTACAGGCCATCGCGGCGCCGGCAATGACCGGGTTTAAAAACCCCATTGCGGCAAGTGGGATACCTATAGTATTAAATGCAAATGCCCAAAACAAATTCTGTTGAATATTCCGATAAGTGGCGCTTGCCAGCAACAGCGCGGAGGCAACCAGCGCCGGGTTCCCACGCATTAGTGTAATGGCTGAAGCGCTGACCGCCACTTCGGTACCGGTCGCCATCGCAATTCCCAAATCTGCCTGGGCTAGTGCCGGCGCATCGTTGATGCCATCACCAACCATTGCCACTTTAAATCCTTGCGCCTGATAGTCTGCAACCGCCTGCGCTTTGCCCTGGGGTAACACCTCAGCCTGTACGTTATCCAGCCCCAGCTGTTGGGCTATATAGTTGGCACTGTCTTTGGAGTCGCCGGTCAGCATCGCAACCTTGATACCCCTGTGCTGAAGCTTCTGGACTGCTGCTTTTGCTTCAGGTTTGGCTTTGTCAGCAAAACATAACAGCCCCAGCAGTTCTGTTTTACCGCCAGTTATTTCTGCCAGCCACGACACGGAAGCCCCTTGGATCTGAACTTGCCCCGTGGGTAGTGCTAAACCAAGTTCACGCATCCAGTTGCTAGACCCCAGTAAAATGTCGCGTTGGTCGACCAGGGCTTTTACTCCTTTACCGGCCACGACAGTAAATTGACTCACCTCGGACAGTTGGATTTGCTGCGATTGAGCATAGTTCACGACGGCTTTGGCCAGAGGGTGCTCACTGTGTTGCGACAAAGCATAAGCAAGGGCCGTCAGGGCTCTGTCGTCGTCCTTGAATGAGGTAATTTGCATCAGTTCCGGCTTACCCTCGGTCAGGGTGCCGGTTTTATCAAATACCACGTAGTCGATTTTTGTAGCTTGCTCCAGTGCCACGGCGTCCTTGACAAGTATGCCGTGCCGAGCGGCTGTGCCGGTGCCTGCCATAATAGCTGCCGGTGTAGCCAGACCCAGCGCACAAGGACAGGCAATCACCAGCACTGCGACTGCATGTAAGATGCCCTGAGTCCAGTCATTCAACACCAATCCCCAAATCAGCACTGTGCTTAAAGCAATCAATAACACCATAGGTACAAAAATACTGCTGATCTTGTCTACCAAAGCCTGCACCGGTGCTTTGGCGCCTTGTGCCTGCTCGACTAAACGAATGATTTTTGCCAGGGTTGATTCTGCACCTACGGCAGTGGCTTCAAACTCCAGCAAGCCGTCCAGATTGATCGCGCCACCGGTCAGGTGATCACCCACACTTTTGTGTAATGGAGTGCTTTCACCGCTGATCAGGGCTTCATCGACATGGCTGCTACCATTGACCACCTTGCCGTCGGCTGGAATGCGATCACCCGGTAGCACCTTCACTATATCGCCTTTGGTTAATGCGGCCGCAGCAATACTTTGCCAGCGATTGTCACGCCAGACGGTGGCTGCTGTAGGTTTCAGATTCTCAAGTGCTTGTAAGGCATCTGTCGTACGTTTTTTTGCCCGTTTTTCCAGGAATTTACCGAGCAATACCAGTGTCAGCACTGCGGCGCTGCTTTCAAAATACAAGTGAGGGGCTCCGTGATGGCCGTCAAAGCTATACCACAGATAGAGCGACAAACCGTAAGCGGCGCTGGTCCCGATAGACACCAGTAAATCCATATTGCCGGTCAGTGCTTTTAATGCGTGCCAACCTGCTTTATAAAAGCGGGCGCCAAAATAAAACTGGACCGGTGTCGCCAACAACCATTGCCAGAATGCGGGAAGCATCCAATCTCCCCCAAATAATACGCCAAACATCGGCAGCACTAGCGGTAATGTCAATAAAGCAGCGCCTATCACCGGCCAGCTGTCTTTCTGATAAAACGCCAGTTCCGTTGTTTGTGAGGTAACCGTTGTAGCTGCGCTTTCAATGATGAGTTCATACCCGGCGGCGGTCACCGCTTGCAACAGGCTTTCATCACTGACAGACGTGGTTAATCGCAGGCTGACCTGTTCAGTTGCCAGATTAACGCTCGCAGACAGCACGCCTGGCACCTTGAGCAGGCTCTTTTCAACCCGACCGGCGCAAGATGCACAAGTCATCCCTTTTACTGCAAGCTGTCGCTCGCTGACATCAAGCTGATAACCCGCAGCTTTTACTGCAGCCTCTACATCGGTGGTTCCAGTATCGCCGGTAACAGTAGCTGTCTCTGTTGCCAGATTTACACTGGCCTGCGTGATGCCCGGGACTGACAATAACGCTTTCTCAACCCGGTTGGCGCATGATGCGCATGTCATACCTTTAATCTTAAACTGCATAGTTGCTGTCATGGTCATTACTCCCAGCTGACAAGTGTGGTCAGGTAAAGCAAGGCTAAACCTTACCACCGTGGGAAGGTCAAACACTTTTTTAAAATAATTAAAAACAGACTTGACTCTGCCACGGTGATATCCCTCAGCCTATGAAATGAGTTCACCAGAGGAGATTCAATATGATGAAATTTCACGTCGCGGATATGACATGTGGTCATTGCGTTAGTCTGATAACCAGAGCCATTTTGCAGCTGCAGGATGATGCTAAAGTCGAAGCAGATTTAGTCAATGCCACTGTCTCTGTATACAGTACACTGAGTGCGGAGGAGATTGCTGATGCAATAAAAGACGCAGGTTATTCAGCAACATCGCAAAAAGCCAGCTGCTGTAATCCGTCAAACAGTTGTCACACGTAACAAAAGCCAGCAAAGATGGCTTAACTGAACAACGAACCTCGGTTTTTCCGGGGTTTGTTTTTTGTTTAACGCAGAGTCGATGTAAATGGTTAGTTATCTAATTTCAGATGCCCAGTTAGCTTAAAACGATTTGCAGGGTGATATAAAACAGCATAACTGATTGGCTGTCCACGGGAATAAGTAACTCTAGTGACTTTAAGGCAAGGAGTATTCTCATCTAAATGCAGGTTATGTTTAAGTATTTTTGTCGGCATTACTGCTTCGACCGTGATTTCAGCTTCTGTGGCTGGAGCGACAGACATCAGATATTGATTGGCAGTCAT
>Ga0181595_10005405_pt1 | contig 11334 bp, 10 predicted proteins | sample 041ome_7_FD_145604 | JGI IMG/M metagenome (GOLD analysis project Ga0181595, IMG submission 145604) | Coastal salt marsh microbial communities from the Groves Creek Marsh, Skidaway Island, Georgia - 041401AS metaG (spades assembly) | ecosystem: Environmental > Aquatic > Marine > Intertidal zone...
ATCATTTGGTCGGTCATCCAAACAACATGCGCGATGCGTGGAATGGCGATGCTGCGCATTTCTGCGCTGATCCAAAACAAACGCCAAGCCAAGGATCCCAATCACACACTTCAAATCGCCTGAGAGATCGCCATTTCAATTGGTGTTTCGCGAAACTCAGGTAGATAGGACCGGAGATCCGTATCGTCCAAATCATGTGGATGGTCCCACAGATAGGACATAGACAACAAACACCGTCCCATTTTCCAAAATGGTGAGACCAGTCGAATGGGCAACCAAGACATTTTCTTGACAGTGATGGCTTGTCCTGTGACGCGGCTGATCACCTCCGCGAGATCATGGGCGGTTAAACAATATCCCCGAACAGACACTTCGGTAAATTGCCCAAGTTGATGCCTCATTTCGGCCAACCCAACCACCGCACGCGCGACATCTGGTAAATAGGCCCACGCATGACGCGCATCTACGTTGCCTGGGTAGGTAAGAACGCCTTTGTGCAGCTTCTTTACAAGGATGGAATCGAACCAGTTTCCAGATTTTTCGATATCGATATAGTCGCCTGAGCGAATGATTGCGGTTTTGACCCCAGATTGCCGGAGCATTTGCTCCATTTCAATACGCACTTGGCCCAAGGCGTTGACCGCAGATCTGGGGGTCGAAGCCCCCCAAACTTGATCTTGGTTTGTGCCGTAGACGTATACATTCCCCGGAAACAAAATCATGGCATTGTTAACGCGAGCCGCTTCAATTGCCTGGGTGATCAATGTACGACAATCCCTGTCCCAATCGGGATATTTTGGATTCCAACCGAACACGATTACGTCTGCTTCGTGAGCCAGGGCATGCAGATCATCAATCCCTCTTCGAAATTTGGCAACCCGCCATCCATGTGACTCAAAGGTATCTGCACAATGACGACCAAAGCGCCCAGTTGCCCCTAAGACCAAGCATGTATTTTTCATTTCAAATTCCTTTTTTGATTTACGACTGTACAATATTCATTGATTATTGCATGGTAAATTGGCTAATATTGAACAAAAGGTATTCATAAATGAATGGTTATTTGGACTGGACGTATATTCGCAGCTTCCTTAGCGTTGTCGAAACAGGATCGTTTTCTGCGGCGTCCCGAGCGTTGGGCCAAAGCCAACCCACGATTGGCCGCCATATCGCAGAGCTCGAAAATCACTTCAAAACGCCTCTGTTTGTACGGTCAAACAAAGGTCATGTTCTGACACCAAAAGCGCGTGATATCATGCCGATGGCAGAGGCCATGCGTGCTGCGATGGATGGCATTCACTTGGCGGCGACGTCAGAAAATGAAATTTCAGGTACAGTTCGCCTGACGGCAAGCGTTTTCATGTCACATTTCATCTTGCCACCCATCATTGCAGACTTGCGGCGTAACCACCCCAATATCGCGATTGAGCTGATACCAACCGATAAGACAGACAATCTCATGCGACGCGAGGCTGACATCGCGCTGCGAATGTATCGACCGACGCAACTGGAGACAATCACGCGGAAATTGGGTGATGTGCCTATCGCGGCCATCGCAAGCCGCACCTATCTTGAACGTAAGGGGCAGCCGAACTCACCGGATGAATTTAAACATTTTGATCTGATCGGATTTGACCGAAACGATCAAATCATCGCGGAGATGAATGAAAATGGCATTCCCGCAACACGAGATTGGTTCGGCGTGCGGTGTGATAATGGTGCGCTTTATGCGCAGATGATCCAAGCAGGATGCGGCATTGGTTTTTGCCCCAAAGTCCTTTGTGACCGCGATGCGACTTTGGTCAATCTGTTTCCCGAAATCCCGATAGGGTCATTGGAAATGTGGATTGCGGCGCATGAGAGCGTGCACAAATCCCCAACGGTTCAGATTGTGTGGACACAGTTAAGCGACGCGATCAGGCCCTTGCTTTCTTGACCATTGCCGCCGAAATCGTTAGGCCGTTGTCAAAGATTTGAAACGCAAGGACGTAATCATATGAGCAACCCCTCAATTCTTATTCTGCCAGGTGACGGTATTGGCCCCGAAGTTATGGCAGAAGTGCGCAAGATCATCGATTGGTACGGCGCAAAACGTGACTTGGTGTTTGACGTATCCGAAGATTTGGTCGGCGGCTGCGCATACGATAAACACGGCACACCATTGCATGATGACACCATGGCCAAAGCCCAAGAGGTCGATGCCGTGCTTTTGGGTGCCGTTGGCGGCCCGAAATACGACGCCCTTGATTTTTCTGTAAAACCTGAGCGCGGCTTGTTGCGCTTGCGCAAAGAAATGGACCTGTATTCCAACCTGCGCCCCGCACAGTGTTTTGACGCTTTGGCGGATTTCTCGTCTTTGAAAAAGGACGTGGTTGCCGGTCTCGACATTATGATCGTGCGCGAATTGACGTCAGGCATCTATTTCGGTGAACCACGCGGCATTTTCAAAGAGGGCAATGAACGCGTCGGTATCAACACCCAACGCTATACCGAATCCGAAATCGAACGCGTTGCGCGGTCTGCTTTTGAATTGGCGCGTCGTCGCAACAACAAAGTCTGTTCGATGGAAAAAGCAAACGTCATGGAATCAGGCATCCTATGGCGTGAAGTTGTACAAAAAGTGCACGACACCGAATACCCAGATGTCGAACTGTCCCATATGTATGCTGACGCAGGCGCGATGCAGCTGTGCCGCTGGCCCAAGCAGTTTGATGTGATCGTTACTGACAACCTGTTTGGCGATTTGCTGTCCGACGCGGCTGCGATGCTGACAGGATCGTTGGGCATGTTGCCATCCGCGTCCTTGGGCGCACCAATGGCAAACGGTCGTCCAAAGGCATTGTACGAACCCGTTCACGGTTCTGCGCCTGACATCGCCGGCCAAGGCAAAGCAAACCCGATCGCATGTATCCTATCCTTTGCAATGGCGCTGCGCTATTCGTTCGATAATGGCGCAGAGGCCGATCGTTTGGAAAAAGCGATTGAAACCGTTTTGGCAAATGGCGCGCGCACGGCCGACCTTTTGGGCGAAGACGGTGTCACTCCGCTGTCCACTTCTGAAATGGGCGATGCGATCCTTGCCGCACTAGACGCAAGTTTATAATGATATAGTGGCAAGGGATATTTCCCTTGCCATCTTTCCCTGATCTATGATTGTGCTATAGTGTTAGCGGAAACATAATCAATAGGCCCCCCGATGTCCCCAAATGCAAAAGGCGCAATTTTCGCCCTGCTTGGTTTTGCAATTTTTTCGGCACATGACGTGATCGTGAAATATCTGGGGTCGCAGTATTCCACATTTCAGGTGATCTTTTTTTCGGTCCTGTTCAGCTTTCCGATGATTTTCACCATGCATTTGCGTGAACGCAGCACAGACAACATGTTGCCAAAACATCCGTGGTGGTCAGCCCTGCGGGTCATCACAACCGTCATCACCGGGATGTCGGCATTTTATGCGTTCTCGGTGTTACCTTTGGCGCAAACCTATGCATTCTTGTTCGGCATGCCGTTGGTAATAACGATCCTGTCTATTCCGATGCTTGGCGAAAAAGTGGGCGTTCATCGCGGTGGCGCGGTGATCGTCGGGTTGATCGGCGTCATGGTTGTATTGCGCCCTGGCACCAGTGACCTGTCGCTTGGGCACATCGCAGCGTTGACTGCGGCCGTGTTCGGCGCGATTGGATCCTTGATCGTACGCAAAATCGGCAGCGAAGAGCGCAACATCGTTTTGCTGATGTATCCAATGTTTGCGAACTTGATCGTCATGGCGGTCTTGATGCCCGCGCACTATGTGCCATTGCAGTTGTTCGATTTGGGTGCCTTGGCTTTGATGGCGATGATGGCCTCTGTCGCGTCCTTGTTTATCATCCTTGCCTATAAAACGGGCGAGGCCGCAGTCGTCGCACCCATGCATTATTCCCAAATGATTTGGGCTATTGTGTATGGATTTTTCTTTTTCGACGAACTTCCCGACCAGATAACGATGTTGGGCAGCGCCATTATCATCAGCAGCGGCATTTACGTCGTATTCCGCGAAGGTCGCATGAAAGCATCCAACACAACGCCCGTCTTGCTTAACCGCAGTCGTGCAGACACGGGGATCATTCCACGGATCAGTATTCTGTCAAACAAAAACGCGAACTAGGATTCCAAGAACCCGTTCAGCTTGGCATCAAGCTTTTTGACCTCAATCGGTTTGGCAATATAGTCATCCATACCCGCGGCAAAGCATTTATCTGCGTCGCCCTTAAGCGCGTTTGCGGTGATCGCAATAATCGGGACGCGCTTTAATCCTTCGCTGGCTTCAAATTCACGGATTTTACGCGACATTTCAAAGCCGTCCATGACAGGCATATGGCAATCGGTCAAAACAACATCATAGTTCTGTTTTTGGATCAGAATAAGCGCCTCACTGCCGTTTTGGGCCACTTCTGCAGAATAGCCCAACAGTTCTAGCTGTTTTTGGATAACGATCTGATTGATTTCGTTGTCTTCCACCACCAAAAGCTTTTTTGTACCGCGCCGTTCGAGTTGATCTTGGGTCAGATCCTCGACCCGCGTGATGGGCTTTACAGGTTCATCATCTGGAACCAAGCCTGATAAAATCCCGATGGACCGCATAATTTCACTTGGCAGCATTGGGAACATTTGCGTCCGGATGACATCATCTTGCAATCGACCCAAGCGTTCCGAACGAACCCCCGTCAACAGCAGGAATTTTGGCGCGTCGACACAGCTGCGAATTTGTTCTTGCCACAGCGCAATATTTGCGGGGCTGTTGGGGGCGATGACAAAAATACTATTGGCAGAAACGTTTACCTGATTGGGATCTATCGCGTCGCCCACATAGACGACACTGAACGACATCCCCATTTTTTCAAAGAACTTATTGATGTTCCACGGCAAGACGCCGCTTTTGTGCGTCACCCAAAGGACATTCACGCCGGAATAATCAATCTGTGATTTTCCAATGTCTTCGGTTGGGTGCGTGACCGGCATTGTGAGCACAACAGTGGTGCCCACATTTGGCGTGCTATCAACGGACAAATGCCCACCCAGCCGTTCAACCAAACGAAGTGTGATAACAAGACCCAAGCCCGTCCCGGACACGCGCCGCGTGCTTGAATGGTCGGCTTGCATAAAGGGTTGAAACAGCTTGGAAAGCGTATCCTCGTCCATGCCAATTCCAGTGTCCTTTAATGTGATGCGCAACCCAGAGGCATGTGACATTTCCACAGATAGGAAGACTTCGCCTTCGCGCGATGTCAGATCTTCGGCAGAATATTTAACGGCATTGGATAACAAATTTAACAAGATTTGCCGCAAGCGTCCCGGGTCGGTCATGATGCGATTGGGCACATCTGGATCAATATACATGCGGATGCGAACATTGAAATCATCGGACATATTTTGCAACGTGACCACGACGCTTTCAATCAAGGGGCGCAACTCGGTCGGGGCAGATACGACTTCTAACTTGCCGGCTTCGATTTTGCTGGTGTCCAAAATGTCATCAATAATCCGCAACAGCGCATAGGCCGAATTGCGGATGATCCCCAACATCCGATTTTGTTCGTGGGTCGGATTCATGGTTTCAAGAACTTCGATCATCCCCACCATGCCGTTCATTGGTGTTCGGATCTCATGGCTCATGTTTGCCAAGAAATCGCCCTTGGCTGTTGCGGCGGCTTCTGCTTTTTCTTGGGCCTCGCGCGATTCATCCTCGGCAGCCATCGACAATTTCGAAAAATAAATCAGTTCCGCGCAAAGAAAGACAGATACAGTCAATTCAAGGGCGCGGTTGATCAACCCCGCCTCTAATGGGCTTTGGATCGTTTCCCATCCAAATAATTCCGGTGCTTTTGACGATAGATCAAAATACAAGATCAGCGCCCACAATATGAGCGGAATAAACACAAAAAAGCTAAGCAACGCTTTTTCGGATCGCCAAGAGAATGACAAAAACGGCATACACATCAGTGGGATAAACAGGATCTCAACCGCAACACCGGGTTGGGCAACAAGACACCCCGCCGACAGTGCCGTAAGACCGTTACATAACCAGATTACGCGGGCCAAAGTTTGATATTTCGACAGGAAGAAAATCAAACAAATCGCATAGGCAAACGTTGCGATCCCCGAAATAACAGCCCCCGCAACATCACCGACAATTATAAAGAAAATCGACCAAAGGCTTGCCGCAATTACGATCACATAGACGGACAATTGGCTGACACGGATGCGTCGTTCTACTTCTCTATTGATATAAGCTTTGGCGTCACTCATCTCATAAAAAATCCTAAACTTGTCCTACAGTTGATGGGCGTTCTAATAAGGTCAAGCGTAAAGGTGAATAAATGTCGTAAATATAAATCCCACGCAGTCATGGTATCGTGTTTAAAACCAAGTATATTGCTGATTTGCCTTGCACTTGTTTTGTAAAAACGTCAAGTTTTCTGCGCATTATAGATGACCAAAGGAATATTCAAATGCGCGCATTGATAGCAATCGACATACAAAATGACTTTTGCCCTGATGGAAATCTTGCTGTGGCACACGGCAATGCAATTATTCCGCGCGTCAATGCAATGATGGACGATTTTGATGCGGTGATTTTGACCCAAGATTGGCATCCGTTGGGGCATTCTTCTTTTGCGTCCTCCCATGCGGATCATGCCGCATTTGATGTGATTGACATGCCGTATGGCGCCCAAGTGCTTTGGCCTGATCATTGCGTGCAAGGAACGCATGGCGCGGCGTTTCATCCGGATCTGAACACAACCCGCGCCGACGTTATCATTCGAAAAGGCATGAATCCTGCAATCGATAGCTATTCCGCGTTTTTTGAAAATGATCACACAACGCCAACTGGTCTGCATGGATATTTGCAAACGCGCGGCATAACTGATTTAACGCTGGTCGGATTGGCAACGGATTATTGTGTCAATTACTCGGCCATTGACGCGGCAGGGTTGGGGTACAAGGTACGCGTTGAATTGGATGCGTGTCGTGCAATTGATTTAAACGGATCGCTTTCCGATGCTCTTTCGGGCATGAAACGCGCAGGGGTGGACATAGCATAATGGTTGATATTGCAACACGGGTTTGGAACCATAAATGGAAAATTGATCCCGTTGTGCGGTCTTTGATCGATACAGATTTTTACAAGCTGCTGATGTGCCAATCCGTGTTTCGCAACAAACCAAACACCAATGTCACCTTTAGCCTGATCAATCGCAGCGACAGCGTAAAATTGGCCGAGTTGATCGACGAAGGCGAATTGCGTGAACAGTTGGACCATATCCGCTGCCTGTCTTTGACCCGCGGCGAAAGCACATGGTTACGGGGCAATACATTTTACGGCAAACGCCAGATGTTCCGATCAGATTTCATGGAATGGTTCGAAAACCTGCGCCTGCCTGATTACCATTTGGAAAAACGCGACGGGCAATATGAACTGACGTTCGAAGGGTCATGGCCCGAAGTGATGATGTGGGAAATTCCCGCTTTGGCCGTTTTGATGGAGCTGCGTGGACGCGCTGTGACAAAACATATGGGGCGGTTTGAACTTCAGGTTCTCTATGCCCGCGCGATGACCAAGCTTTGGGAAAAGATTGAAAGCCTGCGTTCGATCGAAGGGTTGCGCATTGCCGATTTTGGAACGCGGCGGCGGCATTCTTATCTATGGCAGGATTGGTGTGTCCAGGCGATGGTCGAAGGTTTGGGGAATAAATTCATCGGAACCTCCAACTGCTTGATCGCTATGAAACGTGATATTGAGGCAATCGGCACCAATGCCCACGAATTGCCGATGGTTTATTCCGCACTTGCGGAAACCGATACCGATTTGGCACGCGCCCCCTATCAGGTTTTGGCAGATTGGCACGAAGAGCATGACGGAAACCTTCGGATTATCCTGCCCGACACCTATGGAACCAAAGGGTTCTTGGACAACGCCCCCGATTGGTTGGCAGGTTGGACCGGCATCCGTATCGACAGCGGTGATCCTGCAACAGGCGCAGAAATCGCAATCGATTGGTGGAAATCACGCGGCGAAGACCCAAAGCAAAAATTGGTCATTTTCTCGGACGGATTGGACAGCGCCGAAATTCACAAGCTCTATGCCCAATTCGCAGGTCGGGTCAAAGTGTCTTTCGGTTGGGGCACCAATCTAACGAATGATTTCCGTGGCTTGGTCCCGAATGGCGGACTGGACGCGTTTTCACTGGTCTGCAAAGCGGTCTCTGCGAATGGACGCCCCACCGTCAAATTATCGGACAACCCCAACAAAGCGATGGGGCCCAAAGATGAAATTGAACGGTACAAACGTGTCTTTAATGTTGGGCAGCAACGTGCAATAGACGTCACAGTGTGACACCGCCCAAACAAAGGACGCCCGATGTACCCGTATTTCCGCATGATGAAAGAGGCTTTTAAGTTTCGAAAAGCACCAAAATTGGGCATCGGAGAGGCGCATGTTTCGCATCATATGTGTTGGCCTTGGGATTTGGATCCGTGGCGTGAACTCAACAACGGGCGCACGCTTACGCTGTATGATTTAGGGCGTATTCCTTTGGTGCAACGCATAGGCTTGGTGGACGCCATGCGTGAACACAAATGGGGCCTGACCATGGCGGGCGCTTGCGTGCGATACCGTCGCCGCATCCGCATGTTTGAACGCATTGAAATGCGCAGTCGGGCATTGTGTTGGGATGATCGGTTCGTCTATGTTGAACAATCTATGTGGAAACGCGACGGCGAATGCGCAAATCACATCGTGTATCGTGCGGCGTTCCTAGATAAAAACGGTATTTTAAACCCAAACGACATGGTCAAAGCGGTGGGATATACAGGGCCCACGCCACAGGTTCCGGACTGGATCAAAACATGGTCACAGGCCGAAAACCAAAGACCTTGGCCACCGATGCAAGAATAGCTTGCCACAGGCACCCAAATCACGTCTAAATCAAATCGGACAATTGGGGATGTCTTATGGAACAAACGAAACGTATTCGCGGTTGGTTTTTGTATGATTGGGCGTGCCAGCCCTATAATACCTTGATGCTGACCTTTATTTTTGCGCCGTTCTTCGCGGCAACGGCCGTCGAGTTTTATCAAAACTTGGGCCTCAGCGAAGACGCCGCCGACGCGCGTGCGCAAACGCTTTGGTCAAATGCCTTGACCATTGTTGGGTTGCTGATCGGTCTCTCTGCGCCAATCTTGGGTGCGATTGCAGATTCCGCCGGCCGCCGAATGCCATGGATTGGCTTTTTCACCCTACTTTTGATCGCAGGCGGCTTTGCCACTTGGTTTTCTGATCCAAATGGCAGCAATCTGATATTCATGCTGATGGCATTTTGCATCGGCTTTATCGGTGCTGAACTGGCCTATATCTTTGCCAACGCGCAGTTGCCTGAATTGGGCGAGGGCGATGAAATTGGCGCGCTCAGCGGATCAGGATTTGCAACAGGATATGTTGGCGGGGTGATTTCGCTGATTATTGTGCTGACCTTGTTTGTTGCGCAGGGCAATGGAAAAACCGTGATCGGCATTGATCCAATCTTTGGCTTGGACCCACTGACCAAAGAGGGCACACGTTTGGTTGGCCCGTTTGTGGCCGTTTGGGCCATCGTGTTTTCAATCCCCTATTTCCTATGGATGAATGAAGCAGGGCTTGCCCGCACAAAAGCAAGCTTTTCGGTCGCTATGACCCGCCTCAAGGGATCAATCGCCGCGCTCAAAACCCGCAGAAGCCAGCGATATTTCCTGCTGTCCTCTATGTTCTACCGTGATGCATTGAATGGTCTATATACATTTGGCGGCATCTATGCATCGCTTGTATTGAACTGGAGCATCGTCCAGATCGGGACATTCGGCATTTTGGCCGCCATTTCCGCCGCTTTGTTCAGCTGGCTGGGCGGAAAATTTGACCGCCACATGGGGCCAAAGCCCGTAGTGATCAGCGCGATTTTGGTCCTGATCACCGTCAGCATCATCATCGTAAACCTGACCAACACGACATTCTTTGGCGTTGAATTGGCCCAAAGATCAACGCTGCCTGATATTGTATTCTATATCTGCGGATGCGCCATCGGCGGGTTTGGCGGGATCGTACAATCAGCAAGCCGAACCTTGATGGTGCGCCACACGCGCAAGGGCCAAGAAACGCTTGAGTTTGGTCTGTACGGGCTATCTGGTCGGGCGACCGCATTCTTGGCGCCTTTGTTGATCTCAATCGCAACCACTGTGACAGGAAGCGCACGATTGGGCGTTTCCCCGCTGATCGGGCTTTTCATAATTGGGTTGATCCTGCTAACCTTTGTGCATCCCAAAGGAGATGCGGACCAATGGTCAGATACCTAATTATTTTATGTTCGTTATTTGCAATTTCGGCGTGTTCGCCCGCCGCAGAAACTGTTTCGGTGTCACCGAGGCTTAGCTCGAAAGAGGCAAAATATCTGTTTGGCGCAGTGACATCAGGCAGCCAACAGCGTGCCGAACCCTTTGGCAGCTATGCCAAAGGGTGTATCGCAGGGGCAGAACAATTGCCGGAAACAGGCCCCACATGGCAAGCGATGCGATTGTCGCGCAATCGCAACTGGGGTCACCCAGAAATGATTGATTTTTTGAAAAAACTATCCGCCAAAGCGGCCCAACAGCCGGGATGGGACGGAATTTACATCGGTGACATTTCACAGCCGCGCGGCGGCCCTATGCTGTCAGGCCACGCAAGCCATCAAATGGGTTTGGACGCGGATATTTGGATGTTGCCGCCAAACCGTTTGGATTTGTCCCGAAAAGAACGCGAAGACATTTCTTCGATTTCCATGCGCCGCGCGAATGGGGCCTATACCAATGACAAATGGACCCGCCAGCACCATGAAATCATTAAAGCCGCGGCCCAAGACCCGCGCACGGCTCGGATCTTTGTCTTTCCAGGGGCCAAAGTTCAAATGTGCAAGGATGAAAAAGGCGACCGCGCATGGCTGCGCAAAGTGCGCCCTTGGTACGGGCACCACTACCATTTTCACGTCAGGTTGTCCTGTCCGACAGGTACTGCGGGCTGTGTAAACCAAGCCCCCCCGCCCCCGGGTGACGGGTGTGCAGACGCCGAGGTTTGGGTTAAAAACATTCTGAACCCACCAAAACCCGATCCGAATGCACCCAAACCGAAACCGACGCCGCCGCTGACCTTGGCACGATTGCCAAATCAATGTGCGGCAGTGCTGCAATCGAATTGATCCAAAACCCCGTCCCTGCGACGGGGTTTTATTTTTCTTGCCATGGGTCTGAATTTGCCCTAAACGCCGTCCGTCCCCGATGGTCGGGGGCCAA
>Ga0181595_10005414_pt1 | contig 11325 bp, 10 predicted proteins | sample 041ome_7_FD_145604 | JGI IMG/M metagenome (GOLD analysis project Ga0181595, IMG submission 145604) | Coastal salt marsh microbial communities from the Groves Creek Marsh, Skidaway Island, Georgia - 041401AS metaG (spades assembly) | ecosystem: Environmental > Aquatic > Marine > Intertidal zone...
TAAATCCCAGGTTTTATCTGTTAGCATTAGTCTCGGCATTTGAGTTCGTTGTTTTGTTTTTTGGAGAAACCATTATAACTTACTCATTTGCCGTTCGTTTTTTATACCGCAAAGATCAACACGCTCTAGAAGCTACCTCATTACTGGCGCTATTTTGTTGTTGCAGTGCCGAAGACATAGTCGCAGCCGAAGAGGCGACTTGCCGTGCCTCTGTCAAAATGCTACCCAGCAGCTGATTACTTTGACTGGCATGCTGGCTGGTATCTTCTAACTGAGCAACGCTTTGCTGCACCACTTCAACCGATTGCCGGCTGTTACTGACTAAACGCTCGATAATCTGCTTAATTTCACCGGTCGATGCCTGAGTACGGGATGCCAGGGTGCGCACTTCATCTGCCACCACCGCAAAACCACGCCCTCGCTCGCCGGCACGGGCGGCTTCAATCGCAGCATTGAGCGCCAGCAGGTTGGTTTGTTCGGCGATGGCCTGAATTACATCCAATACTTTGCGGATATCAGTCGTGGCCAGCGCCATCTCGTTAACTTTTTCACCGGTTTGGCTCAGTTGCCGGGCTAACTGCTGTACCGAGCCAATGGTCGCGCTGACGGCCTGCTGACCTGATAATGCGGCCTGCTCCGCCGAGCCAGCGGCGGCAGCGACTTGCTGTGCAATTTGATGTAAGTCAGCAATGCTGTACGACATTTGTTCGGTTGCTGCGGCAATCCGCTCTACCTCACGCAACTTTTGTTGCATCCCTGCCGCCAGTTGCTGCCCATCCAGTTCCAGCTGGTCAGACTGTTGATCCAATTCAGTTACTGACTGGTTCAGCGTTTGTAGCGTCTGCTGCAATGAATTCAGCACCTTGTTAAAGCCAGCGATAACGCGAGAGTCCAACGCCTGCGCGCGCTGATTCAGTACGATTTGCCCTTCGTTATTAAGCAGGGCATCGGTCGCATCAAATAATGCCTGCCCTACCTGTGCCTCACGCAGTGCCTGCCGGCACATCACCACCAGCACCGCAGCCTCCACCACCACATAGGCGGCATGAATCATAACAATCGATAGCCTATTATATTGCTCGGGCAGTAAATACACGCCCATATTCTGCTGCTGTAACCACATAAACAATAAGTGATGCACGGCGATAACCAAAGCCGCGACGATAATCACCCACTGATCGCGAAACGCAAATAAAATCGCCAGCAGCACAAAGATGCCAAAGTGAATTTCGGTTAAGCCAAAAGACTGATGAATATGCAAGGCGGCAAACAGCATAAAGCTAACGCCGTAGCTAAGCCGCGCCAGCAACTGATCGCCGAGTAATTGATATAAAAAGTACGGTACCACCAACGCCGGTAACCCGATTACCAGGGCACTTAGCCAACTGCCATACACCATGGCAAACACCAGCGACAATAAAAACAGTAATAGGTTAACGGCGGCAACAATCTGAAAAGCCTGTTGCCGGAAACGCAGTTGTGGGGTGGTCATAGGTAACTCCATGGCACAGCGAGCGCTGCTGGATACAACTAATATTAGGTGTCTTTTACGTATCCTGCCTTATTCGGGATCAAGGAAATTTGCGCTAAATCAGCCATACTCAGTTTAGGCAAACAACAGGATGGTACCTATGTGGCAAAGTATTGCAGAACAAATCAGCACTGAGCTGGATATTGATTTTCAGATCACCGACAAGGCGTCACTAAACGGTGGCTCGGTTAATCTGGCCTGGCATATTCAGGGCCAGGGCCGGCAATTTTTTGTCAAACTGAACCAACGCGAACGGCTGGAGCAATTTGAAAATGAACAGTGGTCGCTGCAAAAACTGGCCCAGCAAGGCGCCATCCGGGTACCAGAAGTGATCTGTGTTGGTCAGACGCTGGATAAAGCCTTTTTAGTACTGGAATTTTTGCCACTACAAATGGAAACCGAACAGGGCTGGCAACAACTCGGTGAACAGCTGGCTGCGCTGCATGCGCGGCATGAACAGGCAATGTTCGGTTTTGATTGGGATAATTTTATTGGCCTGACCGTGCAACCAAATCAGTGGCAGAGCAACTGGAGCAGTTTTTTCTCAGAGCAGCGCTTAGGCTGGCAATTGCAGTTACTGGCCGAGCAAGGTTTTGGCGTAGGTAATATCGATAAAATGGTTGAGCAAAGCCGCCAGCTGCTGGCACATCATAAACCGCTGCCAAGCCTGCTACATGGTGATTTATGGCGTGGCAATGTTGGCTTTACCGCCGAAGGCCCGGTGGTGTTTGATCCGGCTTGTTATTTTGGTGATCGCGAAGCCGATGTGGCCTTTACCGGTTTATTTGCCCGTTTTCCGGAAGCCTTTTATCAAAGCTATCAGGCGGTATATCCGCTGCATGAAGGCTACCAACAGCGCAAAAGCCTCTATAATTTGTATCATGTACTAAACCATGCCAATCAATTCCGGGGCAGTTATCTGCTGCAGGCACAGGAACTGATTAAACAGCTGTTTCATTAACAGATTAAACGGAGGTTGGGATGCAGCCCATTTTCCATAGTATTCAATGCCCATTTTGCGGGCACCCGACGGATATCTGCGTCGAAGCCACCGATGAAGATCAGGATTACACCGAAGATTGCAGCAATTGCTGTAATCCAATGCATATCCGGGTGCATGTCGATGAGATGCGGCATAAGGTGCAGATTTTTGTCGATGCTGATGATGAGCAGTACTATTAGAGCGTGTTAAAGCGTTCAGCTAACAGCCGCTCTACGGTGCGGATAATGGTGACCGTTTGCTGATCTAATTCGATATTCAGCTTATCGCCAACCTGCTTACTGCCTAAATTGGTGATCTGCAGAGTCTCTGGAATTAAATAAAGGCTAAAGCCCTGCGCCGTCACTTCACCGACGGTTAAACTGCAGCCCTCCACCGCAATAAAGCCTTTCGGCTGGATATAAGGCAGCAGCTCGGCGGGTACACTAAGCTCAAAGCCCACATTATCAGCATCCCGTTTAATCGCGCTCAGTGTCGCGGTAGCCTGGACATGACCAGAGACAATATGGCCACCCAGTTCATCACCAAAACGCAGTGAGCGCTCCAGATTGACGCGGCTGCCAACGACCAAAGTACCAAGGTTAGTTTTTTGCAGACTTTCCGCTATCACATCAAAACAGACCCAGCCGGCCGCGCTATCAAATTCGGTGGCAGTTAAACAAACACCGTTAATCGCAATGCTGGCGCCGCGTGTTAGCTGCTGTAAATAATCAGCCCCCGCCTGCACTGTTAAACGGCGAATGCCGTTTAGATCGTGAATTTGGGTAATCTCAGCCTGGGTTTGTACTATTCCGGTAAACATTCACACCTCTGTTTGTGGTACATTACGCGCCTATTTTTACGCTCGATACGACATTGGCGCTCATGTTACCTTTTTCCCGCTTTGAAGCCAGAACCATTTTAAAACTGTCTGGCCCGATAGTGTTAGCCCAGCTAACGCAAACTCTGATGTATTTTGTCGATACCGTCATGGCCGGCCGCGTCAGCGCCACGGATATGGCCGCCATTGCTGTGGCATCGGGTCTTTGGTTGCCGGTCGTGCTGACGATGCAGGGCTTATTGCTGGCCTTAACGCCGATTGTGGCGCAGTACTATGGCAGTAAACAAACCAAACCGATTAGCCACTATACGTTACAGGCACTGTATTTGGCCTTTATCATGGCAGCGCTGTTATTCGTGTTGATGTTATTTGCCGATATTCCGCTATCAAGGCTGAATATGGACCCGCTGCTGCGGGAAAAAACCCTCGACTACTTATTTTATGTCAGCTTTGGCTTATTCCCCGCCGCGGGCTATATGGTGATGCGCAACCTGTTTGAAGGCCTGGGCAATACCAAAGCCAGTATGTGGATAGCCTTTGTCGGTATTCTGGTTAACGTGCCAGCCAACTATATTTTTATCTACGGCAAACTGGGAATGCCTGCGATGGGCGGTGCTGGCTGTGGTGTCGCCACCAGTCTGGTGTTTGTGGCGATGTTTATTGCGATGCTGGTTTACGGCTACACCAGCCGCAGCACCCGCCCCTACCGCCACTGGCCGGAAAAGCTGTGGCTAAGCTTAAAAGATCAATGGCAAATAATCCGCATCGGCACACCCATTGCGTTTTCGATTTTCTTTGAAGTAACGCTGTTTGCCTGTATTCCATTGGTGATCGTACATTTAGGCCCAATCGCCGTCGCTGGCCATCAGGTGGCGCATAATTACAGTGCTATTGTCTTTATGCTACCGCTAAGCTTAGGTTTAGCGACCACTATCCGGGTTGGCCATTTGGTCGGCGAGCAAAACTTAATGGAGCTGAAAAAAGCCATCAGCACGGCCATAGTATTATCTGTGGCGATGTCGCTGCTTACCGTGATTTTTACCCTGCTGTTCAGAAAGTACGTCGCCGCCTTGTACTCGCCGGATCCGGCGGTAATCGCCCTGGCCAGCTCGCTGTTAATACTGGCAGCCATTTATCAATTCTCTGATGCTGTACAGGTCGTTGCCGCCTGTGCCCTGCGTGGCATGAAAATCACCACACCGGTCTTTTTTATTACGCTAATCTCATACTGGCCAATCGGTTTTGGTTTGGGTGCCGTACTAGGTTTAACTAACTGGCTGGTCGAACCGATGGGGCCTCATGGCTTCTGGACGGGTATTATTGTCGGCTTAACCTGTGCCGCTATCGCACTGGCAATGGTATTACGTAAACAAATCAACAGGATGGAGCATGAATTTAAAACGGGGGCTACTGCTTAGTCTGCTTTGCTGTTTGCTGTTAAGCGGCTGTGGCGACAGTCAGGGCGTTGCCACCTTGCGCGATTATCAGCAGCGGGTAAACCGGGTATTGGCACTGGATAGCCCGGCACCACAGCTAACTGCCGCGCCGGCTTTTATCGCGAAATCGGCGCTGCAACAACCCTTACCCGATTTACGCATCGACCTGCTGGATGCGTTCGCCACCCGCCGCTGCGGCCTGGATCAATTAATAGCAGAGCGCAACAGCAGCCTGGGCAAGGTGTTTACCGCCAGCAAACGCTTAAACTACGAACTGCGCTTTCTCGCCACCTTGCAACAATGCTTAACTGAGCCGTGGGAAGAACCGTTAAACAGCCAATTACAGCAAGTGTATCAGCAGAAACAACACAGCATCGCTATCGCGCTGAACAATATGCTGCAAACCGATGACACGCTGCGCAAACGCTGGCTGGGCAGTAATAGCACCCTTACCCCCGGCGATAATAGCGGCTTTACCGAGAGCCTGGGCGCGCTGCAGCAATTAGTTGAGCTAAAACAAGCCGTGGCTCGACAAGATTGGTACAGCGCCAGCCGGATCGATCCGGAACAGGCACTGGAAACCCTCTACCGTTTTAGCTTTTTATCTGATTTGCAATATAGCCTGCGCTACGCCGCAAGCTGGCTTGGCAGCATCAACCCGGCGTTGCTGGCGATTGAACCGGCCAGCCTGTGCCCGCGCGGCCAAACCGAGCAGCTAACCATTCTAAGTACAGTATTTCGTAAATACTTTATTGGCGAGGTACAGGCTTACCTGGCTGAGTTAACGCGCTATCAGCAACAAAGCTGGCCGTTACTGGCCGAACTGTATCAGGATAGCGCCCTGCTACCAGTATTGCAGCAACGCTATCAGCAACCGGCCACTGAACTACAACAACAGCTGCTACAGCACGTTGGTTGGTACCAGCAGCTAAACCAACTGTGTCCGGTAGGCCTTACCGGCTAATTTTCAGGCAAACACAACGCCGGAACTTAAAAACACTTGCCAAAGTGCAAGGCGCGCAATAACATAGCGCCCGTTGTCAGCGACAACATTTGCGTCCTTAGCTCAGCTGGTTAGAGCACCACCTTGACATGGTGGGGGTCGGTGGTTCGAGTCCACTAGGACGCACCAAATTACTAACAAAAACAGCACCTTACGGTGCTGTTTTTGTTTTTACTGCTGGTACACACTGGTACATTCTAACGCCCGCAAACATTTTGCAAACATAAGCTGCTCACTACGAAGCGCCCGTCTCCGGTATGCTTGCCGTACCGGAGACGCGACCTGCGATGTTAAACCCCAAAATCGCAAATCATTTCTAATTTGTCAGACCTTGCTACTTGGCTGAACGGACGACACAGCCTGCGAGCTAGCCAACTTTGCTCGTCATTCTAACCAAACCGAAATGCTGACAACTGGGTGCGCAGCACATTTTCTGAATACACTTTACGGCCGTTTGCCGCGCCGGCGGCTCCGGCAACAACCATTAGCGGCAGCAAATGCTCTTCGGCCCCGCGTGGATGACAATCTATGGCATGGGGCGCCGTTTGCCACTGCTGCAACAAGGCATAGCGTGTTGCCGGCTCGGCCTGCACGGCATCGGTTAACCAGCGATCAAAGATCTCTGAGGGCGCGGTATATCGGGGATCGCCATAGCCCCGCATATTATGAAAGCTCATGCCACTGCCAACGATTAGTACGCCCTGCTCGCGCAGCGGCGCCAATGCCGTGCCAAGCTGAAGATGCGCTGAGGCATCCAGGCCGCGTTGCAGTGACAGCTGCACTACCGGGATCTCTGCCTGAGCAAACATCAGTTTTAACGGGATAAAAACGCCATGGTCAAAACCGCGGCTTTGCTCCAGCCGACAGGGTAAACCCGCTGCGCTAATCCGTTCGGCAATCGCCGCCGCCAGCTCAGGTGCGCCGGGAGCCGGATAAGTCAGCTGATAAGTTGATTCCGGAAAGCCAAAATAGTCGAAAATAAGATCGGGTTTGGCCGCGGCGGTCAGCGCAAAGGCGTCATCCTGCCAGTGTGCCGAAATTAGCAAAATGGCTGTTGGTGGCGCCGGTAAATCAGACTCGATACCGCGTAAAAACGCCGCCATTTGCTGCCAGGTATTGGCAGGGTTCCAGTCCATAAAAAAACAAGGGCCAGCGCCATGTGGAATAAAATAGGCCGGCTGCGTTAGCGCCGAATCAGGCGTTGCTTCAGACATCAGTAAAAGCTCCTGTGGTAAAGTTGTACCAGTTTAGCTTATTCCTGCCAGGATAACGTCCGCTCCTCGATTAATAATGACTTTAGATTGAAAGCAAAAAACCACTGCGATGCAGTGGTTTTGTCGTGTAGTTCCTTGCCAAAAAAAACTTACTGGCTCAGAGCAGGCGGTTAAGCCTTACATCACAGAAATTTTTGATGCTTGTGGGCCTTTTTGGCCAGCCGTTACGGTAAATTGCACCCGTTGGCCTTCTTGCAGTGATTTAAAACCGCTGCTTAAAATTTCGCTGAAATGAGCAAAAACGTCAGGGCCTGACGCTTGTTCAATAAAACCAAAGCCTTTAGCTTCGTTAAACCATTTTACGGTGCCGGTAGTTGGAGTAGACATAAGAGTTACCTGTATCAATTAATTAAAGTTGCCTGCGATGAGGCGATAGTGCTGCAAGAGATGTTTAAACTTATGAATACAGGAAAGGGTACTAAACGGCAGTAACATTCAAGGTTTGCATAAATAATGAACAAACTAATTAAGCCAGCCCAGTGTATAGGTTTAAACCGGGATGTCAAAGCTTATTGTATAAATATTGAAAATAAAGATTAAATGATCTGCTATTAACCACCGCCGTATCTAACGCCAATAAACGATTTAAGGAAAGCAGCATGCCTGTTTCGGTTTACACCAAGCGCCAACAGGGATTGGCGCTGCTGTTGATTATAGTTGTAACCTTTTGCGCTGCGGCGGTTGGCAGTATTGGCTCGTTAAATGCGCCGCAGTTCTACCGGGAACTTAGCTTGCCAGCCTGGGCACCGCCGGGCTGGCTGTTTGGCCCGGTTTGGTCCTCGCTATACGGCATGATGGCGGTTGCTGCCTGGCTGGTATGGCGCAGCGCTGCATTGCACAGCACCAGCCGCTCGCTACAGCTTTATATGTTGCAGCTTGGCCTGAATGCACTCTGGAGCTGGTTGTTTTTTGCCTGGTATCTGGGTGCGGTAGCGTTTTTAGAAATTATTCTGTTATGGCTGGCGATTATCGCCACAATGCGAAGCTTTTATAAACATAGTCGTTTGGCCTGCTGGCTGCTGCTTCCTTATTTACTCTGGGTAAGTTTTGCGACCTTGCTCACTTTTAGTATCTGGCAGCGCAATCCGCAGTTACTGTAGTAAACGCAATCCGATCACGTTACAGACTGTCTGCGGCGATACTGCAGACAGTCTGTAGCGAGTTAACGCTTAGTCATTGCGCTGATACGGCTGCCCTTGCTGCCACCACAGTGGTGCCGGTTCGCCTTTTAGGTAGTGATTAAAAAACTCCAGCATTTTCATGCTGTAATCCACCTTGTTGGCAAAGTCCGCCAGATGGTGATCTTCGCCCTCGTATTGCAGCATTACCACATCTTTATCCAAGCGGCGCAATGCTAAATACAGCTCAATCCCCTGCTCCCATGGCACAGCACCGTCTTTATCACCAAATTGGATTAATAGCGGCGTGTTAATCTTATCGGCAAAAAATACCGGAGAATTATCGATATAAGGCTTGAGATTGTCGAACATCGACTCGCCAATACGGCTTTGCCCGGTTTCATACTGGAACTGTCGCGCCAGGCCGGTTTGCCAACGAATACCGCTATAGGCACTGGTCATATTCGCTACCGGTGCGCCAGCGACAGCAGCGGCAAAACGATCGGTTTCGGTGATCACAAAGGCGGTTTGATAACCCGACCAGCTATGGCCGTGTAAACCAATAGCCTTAGGATCGGCAATTCCCAACTCGATTAAACGGTCAATCGCCGGCAGTAAGGACTCTGTGGCGCTTGGCCCGGGCGCCCCTTCGCGGAAACGGATATCCGGTAAAAACACCACATAATCCTGACCTAAATAAAACGGGAAGTTCGGCCGGTGATTAACCCGCATTTGATTATAGTTAAACAAACGGTCAGAGAATTGCTCGTAGTAATACACCAGCACCGGATAGCGCTTAGCTGGGTCATAACCATCCGGCGTTAGTACCACGCCTTGCAGCCGCTCGCCATCGGCGGTAAACCAGTCAATCAGATGGCTGTCGCCCCAGACGAAATTTCGCTGCTGCGGATTAACGTCAGTTAGCCGAGTCTGCTCACTAAAATCAGGCTTCGACAGTTTAAGATCCGGAAACTGGCGAAAGCTCTGCTCGGTAAACAGGTAGGCATCCTGCTGTTCCAGCGCTTCAACAAAATCGTAGCGCTTATTGCCGCTGATCAGGGTTTGTCGTTCACCCGTTGCCAAATTCAGCTGATAAAAGCCGCTCTGTTTGCTCTGCTCGTTAAAACCGCGTAATAGCAGCTTGCTATTCACGGCAATAGCCTGCGCTTTAGCATCGGTTTGTTCAAAGCGGTAACGCCAGTGCGTGTCGCGGCCATTTACCGTCAGATTACGGTTGTCGCCATTCAGGCCCAGTTGCCAGATATCAAAGCGATCATAAACCAGTACCGCCGACTCATCGGCTAGCCAGCCGGCTACGCCGTAAGCTGCGGCAGGCTCTGGCCGATCGTGCATTTCATCAACCCAGGACACCTTGATATCCGCAGCCAGCTGGCGTTTGCTGCCATCGCTGCTATCGAATAACCAGAGTTTGCCCTGCTGCTGATACAACGCATAACGGCCAGAAGGCGAGAGGTGCGCCCGCTCGTAAGACGGGTTGCCGGCAAAGACCTGCTGCCGCTGTCCGGTATGCAAATTAACATGCCAGATATCATGTAACCGGCCCTGCCAGGTCAGTTGCTGCAGATAAGGACGGCCATTGCTGACCAGCGCCGCCTGCGGGTTTTGCGACGGGTACAGCCGATCTTCGATATCGGCACTTAGCGCTACCAGTCGTGATGTGGCGCTGCTTGCCAGGCTACTGTTATCCACTCTGCTATTATCCAACCAGAGCAAAGCCGGAGCGGTGCGGCGCTGTGCTTGCTGATACTCCGCTTTTTGCTGCGGGATAATCCGCGGATCCTGACCATGCCACACCTGCAGCTTGCGCCCGGCGGCCAGACGGCCTAAATCAAACAGCTGCTCGTCCGTTTCCAGTGCCCCTGCTGCTTCTACCGGCGCGACGAGCGGCCGAAAACCTAACAGTACCGCCCGGCTATCCTCACGCCACTCTGGTGCCTGCTTATCACTTAACAGCCAGCCATCTTGTGCTACAGCTAATGGCCGGGCCGGGTTTTGATTGCTGCTTGTTAAATTTTTAGCCGACCAATGCCAAAGTTGCTGCGCACTCTCCTGGCCTTTTTCGGCTTTAGCGGCGCTAAAAAATACCAGTTGCTGGCCATCCGGGCTAAAACGCAATTGCTGTTTGATGTCGGCGTTAGCTTCAGTAAGTGTCAGGCTGCGCTGCTCGGCAGGGAAATAAACTAACACCTGCTGGCTTGGTTTGGTGTTTTTTGCCGCTTTGTCTGTTGTGGTTTGCTTAGTGGCGGCTTGCTCAATGCCTGCTTGCTCAACGCCTGCTTGCTCAATGACCAGGGCGATTAAGTCCGAGTCTTTGGCGGTAGCAAACTCTGTCACCTGCCCTAAATCGCTCACCGTACCGCTTTGTAAATCCAGCAGTTGGAGCAATTGGCTGCTGTCTTTGCTATCGGCTTTGCGCGCCAGTAACAGGGCATAGTTACCGGCACCGGTAAAGCTAAAGCGTTCGATATTGGTAAATACCCGCTGCTCGCCAGTCGTGGTATTAACTAATACCGCGTTCTGCGCTAGGGCATCACGTTTAGCCTTATCGTTTTTAGCTTGTTCACGCGCTAACAGCGGCGCCTGCTGGCGAAACAGCGCAAAACTGCCGGTTTGATTGAGCTGGCCACGATCTGCGCGCTCAATACTAAACTCGCGCTCGCTGAGTAAATGCCGCACATAGCCGGTACTGTCGCCAAAATCCGGCTCAGCCGTATAAAGCAGCCACTGCTGATTACCGCTAACCGCACGCTCTTTGATCTCGCGAAACTGCATAATGTCGCTCAGGCTTAACGGTTTAAGATGAGTCACATCGGCGCTACTGGCCGCAATAGTCACTGTGCTTGGCTGCAGCTGCGCCGTGTTAGTTGTCGTTCCAAGCTGACTACAGGAAACAAGGGAAAACGAGACTGCCAGTGCCAGGGCGACACGGCTAACAGAGTATTGAAGTCTTTTCATAGCAAGCACTTATTCTGGTTATTTTGCAGTGCTTACCCTAGAGCGTGTTGATCTTTGCTGTTCACTTTTCAATCAATCCACATTGGTAGCCACATCATGCTAAATGCAAGGGCTACCATTGCTTGGTAATTTCTTGCTAACTTATCATATCGTGTTGATATGGCTCT
>Ga0181595_10005417_pt1 | contig 11320 bp, 14 predicted proteins | sample 041ome_7_FD_145604 | JGI IMG/M metagenome (GOLD analysis project Ga0181595, IMG submission 145604) | Coastal salt marsh microbial communities from the Groves Creek Marsh, Skidaway Island, Georgia - 041401AS metaG (spades assembly) | ecosystem: Environmental > Aquatic > Marine > Intertidal zone...
GGGTTCGCGCCCACCGTGAGTTCGAATCTCACCTCTTCCGCCATATAAATTCACCTAATAATCCATAAAAACCCCTATAATCAAGCAATTAATGATTTTATAACTCCGATATTTTATTCATATTTTTGTCCAGTACTCACACTAGTACTCACATAAGACTAAAAAAAATATCGCCCGAAATATGTTCATTGTTTTTTACCGATTCATTCAAAAGGCGAAATTAATACTTTAGAAATTATTCAATATTGTTGGAAAAATAAAATAAATGTTGTTGTGCCTGTAAGTAATTTTGAGGAAGGGACTATGCAGCATGCTGAATTTAAGTCTGATACTAAAACAAAACTCACAAAATATAATATTACTGAACCGGTTGATCCCATTTGGATAAATAATCAGTGTATTGATATTGTAATTACACCTCTTTTAGCTTTTGATCTGAAGGGTTATCGTGTGGGCTATGGAGGAGGGTTTTATGATCGCTTTTTTTCTTCTTTACCCCTGAATGTAAAAAAAATTGGTATCAGCCTGTTTGATCCCTGTACATGTATAGAAGATATTACTGAATTAGATATGCCTATGACTCATTGTATTACTCCCAAAAAGATCTATACCTTTTAATAAAAATCTTAAAAATACGTTTAATCTATAGCAAGTCATTACCGTGACCTTGAATTTTTATTATAATTGAAGAATGTATAGATTTTTATTATGTTTGCTTCTCTTTTTGTCCTTTAATTCTTTTGCTGAAACTCGAACATATAGTTTTGCAAGAACTGAAACCATGGCGGGTGATGTTAACTCTCTTGAGGGAACAGTCACATTTTTAACGCAAGAAAAAAAGGAGTTAGTTTCGGTTGATTTTATTCGAAATGAAAAATTTAATTTTTGGGATGATATTGAATATCAAACAAAAATTCCCTTACAAGTTGGTTTTGAAATCTATGACATTAGAAGAAAAAACGAGCCAATGGGTTTTAGTGTTTTTGCTCACCATATAAACCTAAATGATATTAATCCTGGATTTAAAACAAGAAACGTTGGGACAGAAAGGCGTCACACTTATTTTAAAGATTATTCATGGAATTTCTATCTTAAATATAAAAAAAATGAATCCATTCAAGTTAATGGTAAAACATATCAAGCAGCTTATATTTCTGTTAAGGGTGATAGACCATCTGGAGGCATGAATTGCAAACCTGGGCAGCCTGGAGTGGTTAAAATTGAATCATGGTATGACTTAAGTAATTCAAAACTTCTTAAACAAGTATTTGCAAAATATTTATGTAAGCCCTTTGATTATAATTTACTAGAAAAAGACACTTATACAATTCAGTAAATGAACCCTCAATCCATTCCGCTTGGCACTCAAGCCGAAGCAGTTCAAATTGTAACTCAAGACGATCTTGCTTCAATTTTAGGTGAAGTGGATGATATTTTCCCAAAAGTATTTGCCACATCAAAAATGGTCGCTCTCATGGAGATTGCATCGAGTAGAGTATTAAAAAAATTTCTCTCGATTGGTGAATGCTCAGTTGGTATTGAAATTAACATTAATCATGTGTCCCCAACAACAATTGGGGCGAAGGTTAGGGCTCAAGCAATATTGATTGATTTTGTTGATAATGTTTTTACATTTACTGTTCAGGCATCTGATGAGTCAGGTTTGATTGGTGAAGGGACTCATAAAAGATCCATCGTTAATATTGAAAGGTTAGAAAAAGGAGCTTTAAGAAAGATTAATCTTTAAGAGATAAAAAAACTTTTTTAAGAAGATTTTCAGCAATTATCATTCCGATAATAATTAACACGAACGCCCCCAGCCCATTGTAAGGACCATAATATTCAATTTTATTACCAAGAATAAGATCAACAATTTTCATCATGATAATTTTTGAGCCAAATAAAAGTACCCAAGTCACAAGAATTCTGAGAATTAAATTGATTACACCTTCTTTGCTCTTAAAAAAATCAGCAATTTTATGCTCAATTTTAATGGTAATAATTAAAAGTATTTGAAGTATAACCGCCATCACAATCGATGCAGTAAACGAGCTAATATGAAAATAACTACTTGCATACTCATCAAAAAGATTGATGACTGTTAGATCTGCAAGCACGAATAAAGTAAATATCAAAAACAATCTTTGTCTCTGATTAATTTCAATTTTATTTATATTTGTCGATATTATTTAGCCCTAAAGAAGATAGCATACAGAGATGGCACAACGGCTAAAGTTAAAATGGTTCCTACTGCTAAGCCATAAGCTATGGCATTAGCTAAGCCATAAAAGAGTGGGTCATGCGGAATAATTAGAGTAAGCAAACCTAAGATGGTGGTAATGGTAGACATGGATATAGGCCTTAATCGAGCAACGCATGCGCTAATAATTGCATCATAGGTTTCTTTTCCAGAGTTTCTTTCAATATCAATACGATCAATCAGGACAATACCATTATTAATGATAATTCCAGCAAGACTATAAAGTCCAAGGCTAACCATAAAACCTAGATCAGAGCCTGAGATAAATAATCCCCATACGGCACCTATGAATGAGAGTGGAATGGTGAGCATGATGATCAGTGGACGCCTGAATGAATTAAATTGACCTACTAAAAGCACAATAATCAATCCAATTGCGATGGGTACATTCGCCTGTAACGCAGTTTGGGCATCTTTAGAATCCTTAACAACACCAGCCCATACAAGTTTATGGTTGGTGGGTAAATCTTTTGATAATTCCTCCATGTGAGGGTCAAACAGATCTTTAAAATCTTGTGCGGTGACATTGGTATTAGTACCAGTAATGGAAACGGTTTTAAACATATCCTGCCTTGCAATTTGTGAGTATTGATTCACACCCTCAAAGTCAGCTATTTGCATTAAGGGGACATTTTCGCCGCGCTTGGATGAATAAATACTAATCGTTCTTAAACGATCAATATTGAATCTTTCATCACCTTCAGCCCTAAATATTATGGGGATAATATTATCTTTCTCACGATACTGAGTGATCATTGAACCCGAGAAGTAAGCAGATAAAGAGGCTGCAATATCATCTGAAGTAACCTCGGCACGTCTTGCACGCTGCTGATCAACATTGACGGCGATCTTCATAATTCTATTTTGCCAATCGGTCCTAAGCTCAGTGTTGCCAGGTATTGATCTTAAGACTTGCAAGACTTCTTGTGATTTCTCATAAATGACATCTTCATCTGGGCCTATAACTTGGATTTTGAATTCAGAGGCATCACTTGAGCCTAAGAACATACGCTTGATTCTAAAAAACATATCTGGGAATTTGGTTTTAAGAACCGAATCTAGTTGCTCCATAGTGACATTTTGGTTTTCAATATCATCAATATTCACGATGATGAAGCCATTGTTATTGGCTGGGTCTTCAGGTGCAAGAGACAGAACAAAACGTGGACCACCAAAGCCCACATATGCAGAATAGGACTCGATATGTGCAAACTGCTCTTTATCGTTTAATTCTTTATAAATTTCCCTCATATGCTTATCCATATACCTAGAGGATGTTCCTGCAGGTAGTTCGGTATAGACTAAAATTTGTGGCCTATCAGAGTCTGGGAAAAATCTTTTTGGTAAGTCTTTAGCCGAATAAAGTGAGAAAATAAATAGGGCAAACATACTTAACACAAAGATGTAACGAACTTTTAATACCCCTTTTAAGAATACCTCATAACCCTTATTAATTTTCTCCATTAAGCCTGGTTTATCTTTTTTAGGTTTGTTGGTATCAACCTTAATAAAATAAAAACAAAGCAATGGGGTGAATGTCATGGCAATGACCCATGATGATAGAAGGGCGAAGGTTATCACAGGTGATAATGATCGAGTGTATTCTCCTGCAATATGTTCTGCCATCATTAAAGGCATAAAGAATAAAATGGTTGTTAATGATGATGTAAGGAGGGGCACCGTAAGTTCTTTGCCACATTGCTTAATAGCCTCGAGTCTATCGACTTTATTTTCGATACGACTCATGACGTCTTCGGCAACGACGATACCGTTATCAACAAGAAGACCCAGTGAGATGATAAGTGATGCCAAACTCATTCTTTCAAGTTTGATATCAAAGATGTTCATTAAAGCTAATGAAACTACCATCACGAGTGGGACTAATGCACCGACAATTGATCCCGTTCTAAATCCTAAAAACATAATGACAGTGGCTAGCACAATGGCTAAGGTTTGAATAACATTAAGGGATACGCCATCAATCGTGGCTGCAACTACATCTGCCTGGTAAGTTGCGATATCGAGGTTATAACCAAAAGGCATGGATGCTTTTATTTCATCAATTTTTTCCAGTGCTCGTGGTGCGTATTCCAATACATTGAAACCTTCTAACATTGAAATGGCAAAGACGACTGCGGGTTTTCCATTGAAGTAGGCTGGCTGGTAGGGTGGGTCAACGTAGTCACGAGTGATATCAACAATATCTTTTAATGGGATCACTGACTCTTTTAGGCCGCGTGAAGCTGGAATTTTGATGAGGGTATCACCAATATCAGTGACAGATTCATAGTTTCCTGAGGGTTCAACGACAAAAGATCGAGCGCCCGCATCAATCTCACCTCCTGGGTGAATGATGTTTTGTTTACGAAGGGTGTTCATCATTTCGCGAGGATTAATGCCTAGTTTTTCAAGTTTGGCTGTATTTACTTCTAAATAAATACGTTCACGTTGAACACCTAATACATCAATTTTTTTGGTTCCTTTAACACCATAGAGATGATCACGAATATGCTTTGACATGTCATACATCTCTTTCATGGCAAAGCCATCGGCCGTTAGTGCAAGGGTGATGACGGCTACATCACCAAATTCATCATCAACGATCGATGGGCGCGTGCCATCTGGAAGATCTTTTTGCACATCATCCACTTTATTTCTTAAGTTCTGCCAGATGTTTTTAATATCAAAATATTTATCTTGGATAATCACATGAATCACGGATGATCCAGTTGAGGAAACCGAAGTAATTTCTTTAATCTCAGGAATCTTTCTAATATTCTCCTCTAACTTTTTGGTGATCAGTAATTCAACCCGATCAGGTGACATACCAGGGTAGCTGGTCGATACGACAGCCTCACGAATAGTAATCGTAGGATCCTCTTGAGCTGGTAGGGTAAAATAGCTGTAGGCACCGTAAATGGTAAAAATTACAATGATAAAAAAGAGTAATTTTTGGTACTTATAAGCTAATTCAGTTAAATTCATCGTTTAATTAAAAATATCAATCGTTTGTTCTAAGAGTTTTACTTTTTGCCCATCACTCAAATATGAAACGCCTGCCGTCACCACAATATCCCCATCTTTTAAAGGCGCCTTAACATAAACATCATTGTTGGTAATGTTAATGGGCTCTACAATCATTTTGCTCAACGTTGAAGCATCTGGGTTGTAAACATAGATATAGTTTTCCTCCCCAATACCGACCCCAATAGCAGAATTGGGAATAAGAATTCCTTCTGTTTCTTTTTGTTCAAAGGTAAAGAAAACTTGAGCTGTCATACCTGAGCGCAGGAGATCTGATTGCTCCTCTAGTTTGAGTGTAACTGGAAAGGCATTCGCTTTTCTGGCTTGTGTGCCTATCTCGGTTAATTTAGCATTCATTTTAAGTCCACGAATGGCAGGGAAGACAACTTCATAGGTTTTATTTTTTACCAGTTGACGAATCATGGTCTCTGGAACTGATACATCAATCTCAAGACCTGTGCCACTGTCAATCATGAAACAGCGTTCACCCACCCTTATTTGCTGGGCCTCATCGATATCTACTGAGGTAATCACCCCATTGTAAGGAGCTCTTAGATTCGTATCCTCTAAACTTTTCTTAACGATGGAGAGATTGGCTTTAGCCATATCGAAATCGTTTTTAGCATCCGCAACCTCTTGTTGAGAGACGGCGCGACTTTCTCTGGCTTTGAGCATACGTAGATAAAGCGATTCTTTATTTCTGAGATCTGATTGAGCTGAGTTAAAATTATTTTGAAAGTCACTGGGATCAAGAACCGCTAAGACCTGATCTTTATTGACTTGGTCTCCTAATTTAACAGGAATTTTAATAACTTGACCATTTACACCAAAGCTTAAGGGACCTCCTAATTCGGGAACAAGTTCGCCCGCGAGTTTACGAGTTTGGTTGACACCAGTAGCTTTAATTTCCATCCATGCAACCGCAGGAATTATTTCATCTTTAGGCTCCTCTTTTTTTCCACATGATATTAAAAAAAGACTACAAATTAAAAGTAGGCTAACAACTCTCATTATCATCGTTCCTTTATTCAGATTTATTTTCATCACGAATACCTAGCTGGGATTCATCCCATCCGCCTCCCATGGACCAATAAATCTCAATTAAATGTTGAATTAATTCACCTTGGCTGGCAGCTAAATCATCCTCTTGGTTAAATACGACTCGTTGTGCATCCAATACCTCCTGGAAATCTATAAGGCCGGCACTGTAGCGTGCTTTGGTAATTTCATTCACGTTAATGGATGCATCCACTGAGCTTTTAATTTTTTTAATTCGGCCTTGCTCTTCATTATATGCTGTAAGTGCATTTTCAACCTCCTCCAAGGCTCGTAAAACCGTTTTTTCATAGGACGCTCTGGCTTGCTCCAAACGTTCATCTTGCACCTTGATCTCAGCTTCATGACGGCCTGCATCAAAGACCTCCCAGGTAAACGAGGGGCCAAAAGAATAGTACTCGGTGTTACCTGAATTATCTGAGGCTTTACTGACACCAATCGTACCCCCCAAACTAAACCTTGGGTACATTTCCGCTACTGTAATGCCAATTCTTGCGGTTTGAGCAGCCAGATCACGTTCAGCCTGCCTGATATCAGGTCGCTGCCTTAAAATCTCAGCGGGTAAGAGCAGGGTGACTTGTTTGGGTGGCTCGGGAATGGCTTTGGGTTGATTGAGCTTGCTTTGAAGATAGCCTGGTTTTTTACCTAAAAGTACGGCTAATCGATTAATGGATCTATCTAGCGCAGCATTTAAAAGTGGAATGGCGGCTTCTGAGGCAGCTAAGTTTTGTCTTGATTGATATACATCGATTTCCGATACAAGCTCTGCATCATAACGAGCCTCGACAATATTGACTGTTTCTTTTTGGTTGGTAACGTTTTGACGAGCTGACTTTAATCTAGCCTGATAGGTTCTAACTGAGATGTACGATTTGGCAATTTCAGCGTAAAGCACCACCATAACGTCACGGTAGTGTTCAATTGAAGCATCAATCTGGGCATCAGCAGCCTCGATGGACCTTCTAACATATCCAAATACGTCTATTTCCCATCCCATATCAAGACCGATAGTCGAGAAGGTATCTGTGATACTCGGAGCATAGCTAGCTGATTCACTGGTTTTGGATCTTTTAACGCCACCTTCCATATCCACCTGAGGAAATCTCAGAGAATCTACAATACCAAAATTACCTCTAGCCTCTTCAACCCGAGATATAGCGATACGAATGTTAAGATTATCTTTGGACGCCTCATCAATAAGCTCATCTAACGTTGTGTCATTTAAGTTTTTCCACCACTGTGTTAAATCAATTTCACCCGCCACAAATTCTTCGCCTAATTTATGGTTCCATGATTGGGGGAGATCCACTTCTGGTGCACCCTCATAATCAGGCCCCACAAGCGCACATGAAGAGAGAAAAATGAGTATAAAAAATAGATTGAAATAATACATATGACAGCCAAACCATACCATGAGATTATTGATTAGCAAAGATTTTTGCTATACTTTTTTTATGCAACGTATACCCATTCATTTTCTTAATAATGCCAACATCTATCTCTTTTTAAGCTTTGTATTTTTGTTGTTTTTTTCAGCACCTTTGCATGAGTATTTTTCGATCCCCAGACATTATTTTGTATTTCTCTTTTTGATCATTTTATTTATCAGTAGCAGCGTGCATTCAGCAAGCTCCTTAAGTACTAAAGTTACCTTTGGTTTACTGTTAAGCATTCTTTTTTACTACATCTTCATTGGCATTCAGCCCTCTCCTTATGTTTTTATTAGCAAGATTATCATTGTTTTCTTAGCCATTAAAGAATTGGCTTCTGAGATTAAGAATGCAAAGGTGATTAATATGAATATTGTCAGTGGGGCCGTTTGCACCTACTTGCTTATCGGGGTTATGTTTGCATTTCTATACAGCTTACTCTTTATGCTTGACCCAACGTCGTTTACTAATGTGAGTGTAAGCGTAGATGATGTATCACCCCTTAATTTTCTTTATTACAGCTTTGTCACACTCACCACCCTAGGTTTTGGTGACATTACTCCATCGAGCATGACGGCAAAATTTTGGTCCATTACGGAGGCCATTATGGGTGTCTTATTTATCGCTGTTCTGATTGGCCGTATTGTTAGTTTAGTTGGCAATAAAAAATAATCATTTATTTCACTGACAGGCCAAATGGTTCTTTAAACCACTTGTAACCATTGGTGGCTTTTTTCTCACCGTAGTCATAAAGTGCTTTCATGTAGGCTTGATCAAATTCCTCGGGATGGGGAAAATTAAAGTCATCTTCAATGTAGGCTAAGTTATAGCCAACGTTATCCTGTTGGGTGGAGATATACATCTTGTATAAATCACCGACTCCTTGGGTATGAATGAGTTGACCCACAGTTTTTAAAACAATGGGTAGTGTGCGCCTTTTGACCTCTTCGCCTTCTGGGGATAGATCGGCGTTACGAATAATGTACGCTTCACGTTTGATCTGATCATCAAAAGTATTTTCTTCTTTTAATTTTTGCGTGAGGGCGGGAGGGTAAAGAAAAGCTTGCGTATTCGCCCCACCATCGACATGCATCTCTTGATATTTTTTGCCATTTACTTCTACATCGAGCATCACGGGTGGGAATACACCTGGGATAGATGCGGAGGCCAACATCACTTTTTTAAAGAGGGTTAATGCTTCAGGCGTGCCCACCATGGCAATTCGACCCATGTTCCAAAAAACTGGTTTTTTTGAATCCAGGTTGGTGGTACCAATCAATAAAAAACGTCGATTTTCTCTATATTCGTAGGCTACTTTTTTAAGGAAATCCTCATCAACATATTTCGAAATTAGATTGTAGAGCGGTTCAGTGTCAGCCAGGCTATCGGCAAATAAGCCCTCTACAAGGTTTCTTTTGCGATAGATATCTGAGGGGGTGACACTGGTATAAAGATCTTTGAGTGTTGCATCATAATCACTACCTAGGTAAGCAAAGGGCGCTATAAGTGCCCCTGTACTGATACCGGTGACGAGCCTAAAATTCGGACGTTTACCTGACTTGGTCCAACCATTAAGGAGGCCTGCGGTAAATGCACCATTATCACCACCCCCTGAAATAGATAGAAAGGCAGCTGTATTATTTTTTCTAACATAGCCTTGTTGCAGATCATGGAAATGGCCAGCCAATTCATTAATACCGCTTTTAGTAAAAATATCATAACGGACATCGGGAACACCCACGACCTCTACTTCTGAAAAATCATGCTCACTCGGTACAGCAGGTACACGCTCAAGGGTAGAGCAGCCTGTCAGCCAAATAATTATGAGCAAATAACTACAGATAGCTTTAATAAGATTATTCTTTTTCATTATTCATCGATTGATCGAGTAATTTTTTAACGATTTTTTGGCTGGTAAATGGAAATAAGCTGGGGATTAATGCATGAATGATGGATGTAATACCCGCATAGATCAAAATGAAACCAGCGATGAAGGCAAATTTAAAATGTTCGAGGTAGCTTTTCCCAGCCTCATTTAAATGTTTTTTAAACATAGGAAATTTAGTTAATATGTATGATATTAACATAGTTATTTTTGATTTTATGGTCAAACCCTCATATTTTCTTTGTTTAACGACGATTGATTTGGCATCGAGGGCCGATGAATTAGCTGCTAAGATTGTGAAGGCTAAATTAGGTGCGTGTGTTTCGATTCACGCTATTCATTCAGTTTATTTTTGGGAAGATGAAATTAAAAAAGAGCCCGAATATCAGCTGACGATCAAAACACAAGCAACCTTAAAGGGTAAGTTACAAAAGTTTATTTTGGACAATCATTCCTATGATTTGCCAGAAGTTATTTTTATCCCTATACTCGAAGGGGCGACTAATTACTTGAAGTGGATTACTAAAAATACGGACTAAATTATGTTAAAAAAACCTTTCCATATAGATTATCCGCAAGAAAAAATTGATCCTAATGGCACTGCTTATCAATGTTCAATTTGTAAAGTAAGTTCATTAAAAATCAATGGTTTAATAGAAAATCATAATGTTGATTGTAGCTATCGAATGCATAAGGAAAAGCTACAAAAGTTAAATTAAGAAAGGAATTTTATGAAAAAAATTATTTTTTTGTTAATACTATTTTCACTCAATACGATAGCATGTGAGTCACTTAAAGATGTTGGTTTAAATGATTCTTTATTATTCAAAGATCATGGGTGTTTAAAACTTACGGTTGATACTGAGGATTTTAGACAATACTCCTACACGAATCCTAGTTTTAATATGTTAGCTTACCAAAACATCCTCATTGAGGATGTGATCATCAACCAACAACCAGATGATTCTGTGACGCAATCAGTATTAGATGAGATGAAAAGGGCCATTAAAAACTCCATCATTGAGCATATCGGTAAACATCGGCAAATTGTTTCAGAGCCAGGCCCTCATACGACGAGACTAGAAGTCTCTTTTTCTGGAGCTCGTGTTTCAGGTGAGGGAATTGGGGTCTTGGATTTGTTACCGGTTAAGGCCCTCTGGAACTTAGGTAAGAAAGCGGTAGATAAAAATACTAAAGTTCCTGTCATGATCGTTGAATCTAAACTTACAGACACTCAAGATAACAGTCTGCAAAGGGCGTGGGTGATACTAGTGAGGGGTGAGAGCTTTGTGGATCGAGGGGTGACCCGAGATAACTTTGTTGGTATGGCTGATATGACCGTAGAAAAAGCGTTTGAAAGTTGGTAAATGAGTAAACAGGATTGTATTAAGGCCATTGATTTATTGCTTGATGATCAATGGAATGAGGCCCACCATATTGTGCAAGATTTAGCAGAAAGTTATGCCCAATGGATTCATGCCGTGGTTCATAAAATTGAGGGTGATGCTGGCAATAGCCGCTACTGGTACAATCGGTCTGGATTGGAAGTGTTTGAAAGTTTTCAGGACCCCAACGATGAACTTAAATTAATAAGAAAAAAATTGCTTAATATGGATAAGGGCCATTAAGAAGTAGGGCATAACTTGTTAAATATGGAGCTATTAA
>Ga0181595_10005418_pt1 | contig 11320 bp, 8 predicted proteins | sample 041ome_7_FD_145604 | JGI IMG/M metagenome (GOLD analysis project Ga0181595, IMG submission 145604) | Coastal salt marsh microbial communities from the Groves Creek Marsh, Skidaway Island, Georgia - 041401AS metaG (spades assembly) | ecosystem: Environmental > Aquatic > Marine > Intertidal zone >...
CATTGATATCCGTGTTCAGCGCCCTTTGCGCGCATCCGGTCATCAAGGCCACACGTTTTTTCTTGGGGGCGATGGGCGCAAAGGATTGGGGATCATCATTGCGGCTGACAGGGGGAACTTGTTTTGGGGCCATCGAAATCATCGCCCGAAGACGCGCATCAGGAACGAACCGCACAAATGGACGCGCAATTTTCGCGCCCAACAATGCCAGCCTAAACCGCGTCGGATAAGGGATCACCTGCGCCAAAACCCAGCGCAGTGCGCGATCATGCCACGGACGTTTGTAATGGTCGTTGATATAGGCACGCGCATGGTCAATCAGATGCATATAATGCACCCCTGACGGACAGGTGGTCATACAGGCCAAACATGAAAGACACCGATCAATGTGTTTGACCGTTCGCGCATCGGGGATGCGGTTGTTTTCCAACATATCCTTGATCAAATAAATCCGACCGCGCGGGCTGTCCAGTTCATCCCCCAACACCTGATATGTTGGACAGGTCGCTGTGCAAAACCCACAATGCACACAGGCGCGCAGGATTTCATTGGATCTTTTGAAATCTGGGTCGATTAATTGGTCTGGTTTGAAAAATGTTTGCATTATCCCATCAACCCTTGGTTCAACTTTGCGTGTGGATCAAATTTTGATCGGATCGCAGACATCAGCATTTCAACGCCCGCCGCATTTGGGTGAAACTGTGGTGCCCTGCCAATGTGACAGGTGGCGTGTCCATCGATGCCCGTCAAAGCGGTGCGCACGTCCTGCCCTGCAGCGGTCCGCATCCAGATCAATCCGCCAGACCAATCCATGACATAGGCCGTGGGGCACACACGGGCGATCACCTCTGCCCCGTCTGTGGGTTTGACCGACACGCGCCAAAGGTCACCCGTGGTACCAACAAGCGCATCAAGATTTTGCAAACCTGTCCAAATTGGCGCAGATGCCGCATTGTCCAGAATTTCAACCGCACCAAACTGTGCCAAAACATCACGCAGCGCAGCAGCGCGGTATGCCACAGATTTTTCAAACCCCTCAACCCGAACAACCGCACGACCCGACGCCGGATCATAAGCGGCGCCAGTCACGTCAAAGGGCGTATTCAACGATGCCGTCATCGCAGCGGTCGCCGTTGCCGCATCGCTGACATGAACCGCAATCGTTGCCATGGTTTCCGCAAGAGGCAGCACTTTGAACGACACTTCGCTCATGACACCCAAGGTGCCCCAACTGCCTGCCAAAAGTTTTACCAGATCATAGCCCGTCACGTTTTTCATAACGCGACCACCGTTTTTCACAACATTCCCTGCCCCATCGACAAAGCGGACACCCAACAAGAAATCGCGTGCAGCGCCCGCTTGGATCCGTCGTGATCCGCTGGCATTGGTGGCAAACACACCGCCGATCGTGCTTTGGCCGTCTTGTCCCAAAACAGGCCCCATAAGGCTGGGTTCAAACGCAAGCTGTTGGTGCTCTGCAGCCAAGGCAGCTTGGATATCCGCCAAGGGCGTGCCGGCCTTGGCAACAATGGTCAAGGCACCTGGTTCATAGTCAACGATCCCCGACAGACGCGCCGTGGACAGATGTGCGCCGTCTGCGGTCCGCACGCGTCGGGTGCCCCCGCCTGAGATAACCAAAGGCGTGGTCGCGGAAGTGATTGCTTCGGACAGCTCGGCCTCAGTCGTTGGGAAAATCGTCATATCACACCCCCTGATCGCGGCGCGAGGCAGAGGCCGCCAAAGGAAACACCTTGGCGGGGTTCAACAACCAACGGTGATCAAAGACATCCTTGATCGCCATCTGCGCCTCAAGGTCCGCAGGGGCAAATTGGTGATCCATCAAATCACGTTTTTCGATGCCAACACCATGTTCGCCCGTCAAACAGCCCCCAACTTCAACGCAAAGCTTTAGGATTTCCGCCCCGAATTTTTCGCACAATTCAAGCTGTCCATCTTCGTTGGCATTGTACAAGATCAGCGGATGCATATTCCCGTCACCTGCATGAAACACGTTGCCAACGTCTAGGCCGAACTCACGGCTCATTTCCCCAATGCGGCGCAAAACATAGGGCAGTTGCGACACAGGGATCGTGCCATCCAAACACATGTAATCATTGATCTGCCCCATCGCCCCAAAGGCCGATTTGCGCCCCAACCAAATGCGGGCCGCTTCGGCCGTGTCTGTGGCGCGGCGAACTTCAACAGGTTTATGCGTCTTTGCAATCGCGATGATTTTTTCCAACTGTTCTTCGATTTCAAGCGGGCTGCCTTCGACTTCGATGATCAACAGCGCCTCGCAATCGGGGTATCCCGCTTTGGCGAAATCTTCGGTGGCGCGAATACAGGGGCGGTCCATAAATTCAATAGCCACAGGCAAAACGCCCGCGCGAATGATATCCGACACACAGGTGCCTGCGACCTCGTTGCTGTCAAAACCGATCAAAACGGGCAAGGCGCCTTCGGGCTTGTGAATGATGCGCAAGGTGGCTTCGGTCACGATGCCAAGCTGCCCTTCGGACCCACAGATCACGCCCAGCAAGTCCAGGCCCGCCGCATCCAGATGCGCGCCGCCAATATCCAAAATGTCGCCTTGCATTGTCACCAATCGAACACCCATCAAATTGTTGGATGTCACGCCATATTTCAAACAATGCGCCCCGCCTGAATTCATTGCGATGTTGCCCGCAATCGCACAGGCAAGCTGGCTTGATGGATCGGGGGCGTAAAAGAACCCATCCGTTTCCACCGCACCCGTTACAGACAGGTTCGTGCGACCCGTCTGCACACGGATGATGCGGTTGGCATAATCTGTGTCCAACACATCATTCATGCGTGCCACGCCCAAAATAATGCTATCGGCCGTCGGCAATGACCCACCCGCAAGCGATGTTCCCGCCCCGCGCGGAACAACAGGAATGTCCAGATCGTTGCAAATGCGTAATGCGGCGGCGACCTGTTCGGTCGTATAGGGCAACACTACACCCAAGGGCGGACAGCGATAGGCCGACAGCGCATCACATTCATATGCACGCGTTTCCATTGGATCATCAATCACGCATTCCGCTGGCAAAGCCGCGCGCAGACGGGACATCAATTCGGATTTTCGTGCGATGCGATCATCGCTTGGAATCGGCATTTCCATGGGTCACCTCATAATATTGGTAAATAAATATAACCAATTTTAGAGATTGGCAAGCACAATCCCACATATTACACCTGTGCCTATGACTTGGTTCGATCGGATAAGCTTGTTCTCTACATTAGACTTCGCAACAGTTGGCGTTCTGTTTGCGGCATGGTTTTTCATTGGGTTTGCGATTGAAAATTCATCCCCTGCGCGGCCATCAACCAGCCAAGTGATGGCGCTGTATCGTCGGGAATGGATGGCGAATATGGCCGAACGGGACAACCGCATCTTTGACGCGCAGATTATGAATGGATTGCGTCAAGGAACTGCGTTTTTCGCATCCACAACCATGATCACAATCGGCGGGATCTTTGCCATGATCGGTAATGCAGACCGATTTGTTGGGCTGGCCAATGATCTGACGCTGTCCACAGACCCGCAAGTGGTTTGGGAAATCAAACTGTTTGTTGTGCTCTTTTTCGTCACAAACGCCTTTTTGAAATTCGTCTGGTCACATCGGTTGTTTGGCTATTGCGCGATTGTGATGGCGGCTGTCCCGATTGACCCGTCTGATCCGAACGCACATAAACGTGCATCCCAAGCTGGCGACATCAACATCACCGCGGCACGCAGTTACAACCGCGGTTTGCGGTCGGTATATTTCGCGATCTGTTCGCTGTCTTGGTTGGTTGGATCTTTGGCGCTGTTGGGGGCGACCGTCATCACGGTTGCGGTTTTGTGGCGACGGGAATTTTTGTCACAATCCCGCGCAACGCTTTTGCAATCATAAATTAACGCCGCCCTTCGCGGATCCAAGCCCCCACAATAAAGAATAAGCTGAGCAACAACGCCGCCCAAATCGGAAGCGCGGGAACCATCGTGATATCAAGGGTTTGCGTTGCCCCCCGCCGCACCACACCCAACCATCCACGCCCAGCGCTCGTGCGGCCGATCTTTACCTCACGCAGGGTTGGCACACCGTCCTCGGCCCAGACCTGACCCCCACCCGATGCCGTGACAATCGGGGCAAGCGTTTCGGTCGTCGCCATCGGGTTTCTGTATTCAATCGGGGACAAGGCCCCCTTGGCGACCAGAGCCCGCAAGCTGCCATCGGTCATTTCAAAAACGCCTTGTTCATCGGTTTCAACCGTGCCCACAAAAACCCCATCCCCTGTACTTTGCAGCGTGGGGGACAGAACCTGACCCGATGGGGTGCGCAGGGTGACGGGGTCAATAGTATCGCGCAAACTGCGCCGCGTTATTTGAATGGCGGATCCTGTTTGGGTCGCGCTGAGGGTTTCTTCCTCTAAATCGGGTTCTTTCATCAACCAATGCGCGACACGACGCAACAGTTCCTGCTGCGGTCCACCACCTTGGTATTTGCGATACCACAACCAGACATGATCAGACGCCAACAAGGCAACGCGCCCCTCGCCCACGCGATCCAAAATCAAAAGCGGATGATCCTCTTGCCCCTTCATCAATGTTTCACCGCGCAAAACGGTTAAATCTAATTGGCGCGACCAATCCCCCCAGTCATCTTGGCCGGATAAGCCCGATGTCACAGGGTGCCTTTGCCCCGTCTCGGTCAAGGATGGGGTAAACGCGCCCTGCAAAATACGGGGTGCAGCGCGTGCAGGCAAAACACGGTCTAACGGTGTGTAGGCCAGCGATTGCGCCGAGGCGAAATCAGGCCCCGCCGCAAACAACACGGCACCCCCCTTTTCGACATAGCTGGCAATGTTATCAAGATAGGCGTTGGGCAAAATACCCCGACGCTTATACCGATCAAAAATTATCAGGTCAAAATCATCGATCTTGTCCATGAACAATTCGCGCGTCGGAAACGCAATCAGAGACAGCTCTGATACCGGAACCCCGTCTTGTTTTTCGGGCGGGCGCAAAATGGTGAAATGCACCAAATCGACCGAACTGTCGGATTTCAATAAATTGCGCCACACACGCGCACCGGCATGGGGCAAACCAGACACCAACAACACGCGCAACCGGTCGCGCACCGCGTTGACCGAAAGGATGGCGGTGTTGTTGATGGTGGTCAACTCGCCATCAACAGGGTTCACGCGAAATTCGAAAAAGGTCTGTCCCGCATGCTGTAAAATCAAATCAATATTGGTATCAACACCGGTTGGTAACATCACTGTTTGAACCGTTTGACCATCCACCAAAACGCTGACCTCTGCGGGCGGCACATCAATGGCCTGCCCCACATCATCAACGCGCAAAACCATGGAAACGGGTTCGCCCAAAATCGCATAGGCAGGCGCATTCACAACCGTGATCTGCCGATCAAATTCGGATCGCGTCCCTGTGATGATATGGTGGAGCGGGACATCAGTTGCAATTTCGGCAGGCGTGTCGTGGTTTTGCCCGTCGGATATCACGAAAATTGACGAAAGCTGCTGTTGCGGAATATCTGCGCGTGCACGGTTTAAGGCTTCGAAAATCTGCGTTCCACGGTCCTGCGGGGCATCGGACAGCTCAATCGTGTCAACGCGCAGATTTCCCATCGCTTGCAGTTGCGTCGTCAACCCATCGATCATGTCGCGGAGTTGATCAGAGCGTGGACCAATGGATTGCGACGTACTGCGATCCGCAATGATCACAGCGACATCTTGCAAAGGTTCGGTTGTGCGCTGTCTCAGGGACGGCTGGGCCAGCAAAACAACAAGTGTCATCAGCCCCAAGGCACGCCAAGCCCATCCCGACAGCCCACGCCACAGCGCAAGCGCCGACATGATCACCGCGACGCCCGCCAATACATAAAGCCATGTCAGGTCAATCAACGGGGATATGACAATATCGCGCATCATTGTCCCAACCGCTCTAACAGGGCAGGCACGTGCACTTGGTCAGATTTGTAATTCCCCATCAACACATGCATCACCAGATTGATACCAAACCGATATGCCATTTCGCGTTGACGTTCCCCCGCATACCCGCGCCCGATCAAGACCAAGGGCTGGCCCGTGTCATCAACGGCCCATGCGGCAGCCCAATCATTGCCCCCGATAAGCACCGGTGTCACCCCATCGTTTAGATCGCGAAACGGTCTGTCAGGATCCAATGCGGTCTCGGGGGGTGCGGCCTCGATCCACAGTTGGCCGTCTGCATAGCGTCCTGGAAAGGACTGAAGCAAATAAAACGCCCGCGTCAAAACATGATCAGACGGCACGCGATCCAACCGCGGAATGACAAGTTTGTTTGCCAATCGGCGCATGGTTTGGCCTTCGGCGGTATCGCGACCGCCTTGGTTGGCGTCGCGCGTATCGAACAAAATAACCCCGCCCGAGGCCATAAACGTGTTCAACTTGGCATAGGCGGCATCTGACGGAAGGGGCTGTGACGCTGTGATCGGCCAATACAAGAGCGGATAAAGCGCAAGATCATCGCGTTCAAGATCCACAGAAACGGGATCAGCGGGTTCAATTGAGGTGCGCGCCGTCAAAACCGCCGTCAATCCGCGCAACCCTGCCAAAGCGGTGTCATCAACCCTGCGCTCGCCCGTGATGATATGGGCCAATGCAATTTCATCGGGAATGCGGTCTTGGGCCCGAACCTCAGACACACCCGACAGGGACAAGGGCAGCGCAAGGCACACCATGGCCGCAACAAAACGGCCGGTCACCCATAGGCTTGCCACCACATCGACGCAGAGCGCGGCAAAGGCAACAACAAAAAACAGCGCACGCAGGTCACGGATTTCTGGGATGACAGGTTCGCGAATGATCTTGGCCGCATCTGGCCAAAGTGCTGGCGAAAGCGAGGCAAAAACATCGCTCAGATTTCGGGAAATACTGTGATCTTGTGCCGTGTAAATTCCCAAAGGGGTCGCGCCATCGAACTGCCCCTTTGCCAAAACAGCGCCCTCAACCGCGGCAAGCGCGTCATTGCTGCGCAGCTGACCATAGACATCCAATGTGCGCACAGGCGTCCATTTGCGCCCCTCGATCGCGGGGGTGCCTTGGGCTGAAAAACTGGGCCGGATCAAGCGGGTCAGCATGTCAACAAACACCCCCGATAACGGCAGGTTCGACCATGTGGCGTTTGCGGTTGTGTGAAACAACACAACGCGCCCCGCCCCCATTTTCGACTGTGTCACCAAAGGTGTTCTGTCCTCTAACGCGGCCATTGTTTTTTCGTCCAAGGTAACTTCGGGTTGTGCCAAAATCTGTGCAGTGATCCGTACATCATCGGGTGCCGTCAAACCGCCAAAGCCCTTGTCCGCATCAAAAGGTGCCAAAGATTTGGGTGTGTCCCAGCTCATTGCACCACCGAAATTCCGCCCCCCTTGCCGAAGCGCGACAGGCATCAATGGGTCATCGCGCAAGTCTTGGGCGGCGGCGGCCATCCGCGGACCGGCAAAGCGGATCAACGTACCCCCCGATGTCACCCAGTCCAACACATCTTCGGCCTGCGGCACGCGCACGACATCTGCGGCAATCAACACATCTGGCGTGCCAATCAATATGTCACCCACATCCGGCGTTTGAAGATCGGCAAAAGGTGAAATCGCCGTGCTGACATAATAGAGCGGGTCCAAAATCTGCTCGGTCTCGGATTGCGACTGCGCAGACAACAGGGCAACTTTGGGGCGGCGCAATTGATCAGCTAAAACAAAATGCCCCCCGACATGGGATTGCCCCAGAATTTGAAACTTGGTCACGCGCGACAAAAGCTCTGCCGGTAGGCGAAACCTGATGTCTTGGTCCGTGTTTTCGCGATCTTCAACGATGGGAATGTCTTCGATCACAATCGGCAGTCCCTTTGGATCAACCCCAAGCACACGCAGCTGCGCCGCAGGGATCCCACCCCCGATAGAAGAGACCCGAACAACCGTGTCACCCGTATCGGTGGCAACGGATCTGATCCACAATCGATCTGCAAGAGTTTCGAACACCTCAACGTTGGCCGCGCCCAAACGGTCATAGATATCAGCCCGCGCAGATCCATAATCCAACCCATCCGACAGCCACACAACATCAAAGCCCGTCTGTGGAAGGCTGTCCAACGTCGCGGTAACAGCCGCCCAGTCAAGCGCCACAGGCTTTGGTGACCAATCGCGCAACAGTGCGGCGGTGTCTTGGGCAGTTTGCCAGATCGGTGCATTGGGCTCGGCCGCATCAAGAACGGCAAACCGCTGCGTTCCTGCTTCGGCTGCGCGAAGCATCGTCACCACATAATCCCGCGCGGCATCTGCATGCTGCGCCATCGCCCACCCCCCATCAAGAAGGATCAACGTGTCATTCGGCGCATGCGCGATATCCCCGCGATCAATCCGAGGACCCGCAAGCGCAATGATCACCGCAGCAACCGCAATGCTGCGCAGGATGATCAACCAAAGCGGCGTTTTCGCCGCCGTTGTTTCACGATCCTTTAACCCCTGCAACAAGGTCACAGCCGAAAAAATGACGGTCTTTGGTTTCGGGGGAAGCGCGCGCAAGATGACCCATAACACGGGCAATCCGATCAGCGCCGTCAAGACCATTGGGGCGGCAAAGACGATCCCCATCACCCCCGCCCCCGATGTGTCAAAAGGGCAAAAAGTTTCAACAAAACCTCAATCGCGGGGTCATCAAGGCGATGCAGAATGACCTGCCAACCGGCGGCCTTGGCCAAGGCCTCGATTTCGCGCTGTCGTGATTTCAGTCTTGCGTGATAGGCATCGCGCAGCCCCTTTGCTTGGTGAGTGCGGTAATTGATCTGCCCCAATGCGCTGGTAAAAATTGACGCGCCCTGAAAATTGAAATCAAGCTCATCCGCTGTCAAAACCTGCACCAAAATACCGCGCGATTGCGCGTGGGTTGCATGTTCCAGCAAGCTGCGCACCGGGGTCAAATCCCCCAAGAAATCGGAAAATATAACGGATTTAGAACGCCGCGCAAATTTCACCTTTTGGGTCGGCAGATATTCTGCCTGCGCCACAGAACTCAGCGCGTGATGCAGCCGAAGCACATGCGCCTGCCCCATCGCAGGGGCAAGGCCAGTTCCCAGTTCCGCGACATGTTCGCCCGCCTCCATCGCCAGCAACGCCAAGGCCAAGCCAAGCGTCACGGCGCGTTGCGATTTGGTCACGGGTGACCCGTTTTGCAAACTGGCCGACGGGTCAACCCACAGGCACAGGTTTTGCGGGGTCTTCCATTCATTTTGCCGCACAAACAATTGATCCGATTTCGCAGACCGCCGCCAATCGATATCGGCCACCCGATCCACCCCGTTAGCAAACGGGCGAAATTGCCAAAACTCATCCCACTGCCCAGTCCGTCGGCGCCCATGCTGTCCGGTGATCAAGGCAGCCGCCAATTCCTGTGCTTCGATCAACAGGGGCGGCAAATGCGCCCCAAGATCCTGCGCATCAAGATAGGATTGGCTGATCGCGGTCATGCCGCGCGCCCGACCTGATCCAAGGATGTGCAAATGTCCATAATGACCTGCTCGGCTTTAATGCCCGCCGCTTGTGATCCAAAGCGCAACGCAACACGATGCGCCAATACCGCAGGGGCAAGGGCCGCGACATCGGCCATCGTGGGGGCCAATCGCCCAGACAAAGCCGCATGCGCGCGCGCCCCTGTCACAAACGCTTGGGCGGCACGGGGGCCTGGCCCCCATGAAAAATGTTCAGACGCAAGCGGATGCGCGTCGGGCGTATCAGGACGACACGACCGCACCAAACGCAAGATATGGTCCATCAGCTCTTGTCCAACGGGCATCTGCGCCACCACACGCTGCGCCGATAATATATCGGTTGCATCAAAAACTTGGGGGCTGTTTTCTTGGTCAATGCCGGTGGTCGCCAGAATGATATCACGCTCTGTTTCAAAGTCGGGATAATCCACCGTGATCTGCAGCAAAAAACGATCAAGCTGTGCCTCGGGCAGCGGATATGTGCCCTCTTGTTCTATGGGGTTTTGCGTCGCCAGAACATGAAACGGCATCCCCAGATCAAAGGTCTGGCCCGCGATCGATACCTGACGTTCCTGCATGGCTTGCAGCAGTGCGGATTGCGTGCGCGGGCTGGCGCGGTTGATTTCATCTGCCATCAACATCTGACAAAAAATCGGCCCCTTGAGAAACCGAAACTGGCGTTTTCCGTCCTGATCCTGATCTAGGATTTCTGATCCCAAAATATCGCTTGGCATCAAATCTGGGGTAAATTGCACCCGTGACATCGACAGGCCCATCACAGTCGCCATCGTGTCCACCAGACGGGTTTTTCCCAATCCCGGAACGCCCACCAAAATCGCATGCCCCCCCGCCAAGAGCGCGGTCATCGTTTGGGTAACCACCCGATCCTGCCCAATAAAGCGCGCATTCACGGCCTGTTTTGCAACGCGAAGCTTTTCTGAAAGCGCATCCAATTCTTGGGCCAATTTTGCGGGATCAGACATATGGTGCTCCTGTTAAAAATAGATATAGTACCTTTATATGTAACCTAGTCATTTGAAATGGCAAAGCAATGGATCGTGATATGAAAATTACGCCGACCGCCGATGGCTTGGCATCTGCCGCGCGTCAGGCGCAAAAATCCAAAGGCCCGCCGCCAGTGCATTTGTGGAATCCGCCCTTTTGTGGCGATCTCGATATGCGGATCGCGCGGGATGGGACATGGTTTTACCTTGGCACGCCCATCGGTCGTTTTGAGTTGGTGAAGTTATTTTCGTCGATCCTGCGCAAGGACGGGGACAAATATGTCTTGGTCACCCCCGTTGAAATGGTGGGCATCACGGTTGATGACGCCCCATTCGTTGCGGTTGATTTCAAAGTCAAAAATGCTGGACCTGACCAAGAAATCCAATTCGAAACCCATGTTGGCGACATCACAATTGCCAATGCCGATAATCCGATCCGCGTGGCGCGGGATCCTGACACCGATGAACCCGCACCCTATGTGCATGTGCGGCGCGGATTAGAGGCGTTGATTGATCGCAAAAGCTTTTATCGATTGGTCGATATTGGCACCCACGATATCGTGGATGGGGTGTCGTGGTTTGGGGTACGTTCCGCTGGCCAGTTTTTTCCGATCATTCCATCCGCCGATTTGGACGGTTGAACGGGGCGCTGGATTTACAAGCCCCTTTTACATTCAATTTTCAGAATATTACTATCCGGCAAAGCTAGCAAAGGAGCCACCCCATGATTCCCCCCGTCTTGCCCCCATCGTATTTGGATTTCTCG
>Ga0181595_10005419_pt1 | contig 11319 bp, 12 predicted proteins | sample 041ome_7_FD_145604 | JGI IMG/M metagenome (GOLD analysis project Ga0181595, IMG submission 145604) | Coastal salt marsh microbial communities from the Groves Creek Marsh, Skidaway Island, Georgia - 041401AS metaG (spades assembly) | ecosystem: Environmental > Aquatic > Marine > Intertidal zone...
CAGTTCGCAGCTTCTGTTGGTTCTCTGATGATCACCACCGAAGCTATGGTCACAGAACTGCCGAAGAAAGATGCTCCTGCAATGCCAGATATGGGCGGCATGGGTGGTATGGGAGGCATGATGTAATGCGACGAGAGTCGCGGAGGTCGCTATCCTCGCGGGGTTACACCGATAGTATACACTAACTTCGGTTAGTGTATACCCCACCCGCAAACATAGTAGTCGAAAATCCGTTGGTCGGATTCACCCAATCCGATCAGCGGCATTCCTTAGGGAGTGTTTCGCCTGATTGCATTGGATGTAATCAGCTTGATCAAAATAGGCGCTAGTATGCTGCCTTCAACAGGCTAAGCCACTGTCATCAGTTGATGACCATAGAAGAAAAACGGCGACTTCGGTCTGCCGACAACACGCTATGCGAGGTTTACGCCGTCAAGCTTGCCATTTCTGGCACGACTAAACGGTTCATGACACTACTGAGCGACGCTCCGGCGTAAGCTATTGTAGTTATTGTCTCAACTTTTCCGGCTTATACAGCGGTTTAGTAGCGAGACCTGTTATACGGCTAATAGTAGCCTAGGGATAGTGCGATGCTGGTAACGGCATGGTGCGGAGCTTCCTGACAATGTACCTCTGCGCAAGCAGTACTTTAACCCGCGAGGGTGGGTATAGCACACGAACAATACGTGAGCTGGGGGCTAGGCTGGGTAATATGGTTAACGTAAGTGAACTGCTGATAAACACCGTCAACCGCAATGAGCGAAAGATTGTTGTTACGCTCTGACCAAAAGGTACGTGGCCGGTTATTCCTCTTACATCTGGGAATACGCCGTCTTAAGGCCGCCGGTGGATAGGCAGAACCTAAGTTACTCGTGTAACTACAATGGAACTCGGTAAGCCCGATTGTTCGCCTTGTTTCGGTAAGGCAGGGGATCTGTAAGGAAAACTGTTGGACAAGCGGGTAAAGGATGTCTGACCAAGCGAAGGCTGCGCTGTAATGGCGTGGATAGGGGTTCAAACTTTGCCCTAACCCGAAAGGGTGCCAAATTCAGACTGGTCTTTAATCGTGTGAAGACGTGGCAAGCCGTCTTAAGCACAACTCCCACTGGGGAAAGATAATATCTTCCCCGTGGGGGAGGTGTGTCTTTTCTTCTGCGTGGGGGTAACGCAACAGGAGAAAAGCAAGATGAGTACGGTGATGAAAATGGCCATACCTGCGTTCTCCCACCCAGCGCAAAGTTGGCATACCATTGACTGGTATCTGATGCAGCGACAGGTGAGAGGGCTACAAGTACGGATCGCGAAGGCGACGAAACAGCAGAAGTGGCGCAGGGTGAAAGCCCTGCAACGGATGCTGGTGCGCTCGTTTGCTGCCAAGGCATTGGCAGTCAGGCGGGTCACGGAAAACCGGGGCAAAAGGACGCCCGGTGTTGATGGGGAGTTGTGGGGTACGCCTGAACTGAAATGGCAGGCTATTACACGGTTAACGCGGTTGGGTTATCAGCCTAAACCGCTGCGTCGGGTTTATATTCCAAAGGCCAACGGCAAACGCCGCCCTTTAGGAATACCAACGATGCTGGACCGCGCGATGCAGGCACTTTACCTGCTGGCGCTGGAACCGGTATCGGAAACCACGGCCGACCGGAATAGCTATGGCTTTCGTCCAATAAGGTCCACGGCTGATGCGATAGAGCAATGCTTTGTCAATTTAAGCCGCAAAAGCTCGGCAGAGTGGGTACTGGAAGGGGATATTAAGGGCTGCTTCGACAACATCAGTCACGACTGGTTACTTGCCAACATACCGTTGGATAAACAAGTGCTCAGGCGCTGGCTGAAGGCGGGTTATATGGAGTCCGGTAGTTTATTTGCAACCGGAGCCGGAACGCCACAAGGGGGCATTATATCGCCGGTATTGGCCAATATGGCACTTGATGGTTTGGAAGCGGTGTTAGAAGCGCAGTTTGGGCAGAAAAACACTAAAGCCAGCTACAAGACCAAGGTCAACTATGTGCGGTATGCGGATGACTTTGTGATTACCGGTATCTCGAAAGAGTTATTAGAAAACGAAGTGAAACCTCTGGTTGAAGCCTTTATGGCGGAGCGGGGGCTGACGCTATCGGCAGAGAAAACGCTGATAACCCATGTGGACGATGGCTTCGACTTTTTGGGGCAGAACCTACGTAAGTACAACGGCAAGCTGTTAATTAAGCCCAGCCGGAAGAACCTGCGTAATTTGCTGCAGAAAGTAAAAGGCATGATTTCAGGCAACAAAACCGTTACGGCGGGCATGTTGATTATGTGGCTTAACCCTGTTTTGCGGGGCTGGGCTAATTATCACCGGCACATCGTGGCGAAGGAAACCTTTAATTATGTCGACTATCGGGTCTGGAAAATGCTGTGGAAGTGGTGTCGCAGGCGGCATAAAAACCGTCGTTATCGCTGGATTAAAGAGAAATACTTTAAGTCAGTGGGCACACGCAACTGGGTGTTTTCCGGCGAAGGGGCAGATAAGCAAATGTATCGGCTCTTTTACTGCAATGACACGCCGATAAAGCGGCATATTAAGATTAGGGCAGAAGCCAATCCGTATGATTTGGCCGACGAGGAATACTTTGAGAAGCGGCTTGAGCGCACTTGGAGAGACTCAATGGCCGGACAGCGGAAAGTGCTTTACCTCTGGCTACGGCAGCAGAAATGCTGTGCGGTATGCCGGTTCCCGATTACCAAAGAAACGGAATGGCATATTCACCATATCGTCGAAAAGGTAAAAGGCGGATCGGATGAGCTGGATAACCTAGTCTTGCTGCACCCTAATTGTCACCGCCAAATACATTGCGTTTGATTAGCGGTTAGAGAAGATCAGACAAAAGCCTGTAGGCTTCGTCAGTTCTTAATCTGTCAGCTAGAACCCAGCTGGAGCTATTAGGGTACTTTATCTCAGTGCATCTCCATGCATTGTTTCTGGTGCCGCCTCTCATCGTATTGATGAGTTCGCATACAGAGGGATAAACCTTATCGTTCCAGATTAGTTTTCCATCAATGATGTCTGCTACGAGGTGTTCACGATAGTATGTAGTTCTTAGTTTGGTTCCGCTCGGAAGTGATAATGGTAGCCATGTGAAAGTGGCCTCATTAACATCTTTCGTGTCAGTGCTTTTACTCTTGGCTACAATGTGATCGCTCAGAATTTTGGCAATCTTTGACGAAACGTCAGGGGAGTATGATTTGGCCAATTCCAGATATAAGTACTCGGGAATTGGAACAGATATATATGGAGTTGCTGGAATTGACATCGAAATCTCCTTGCTCTTTGAGTGCTGCGTAGTGCTCTTGTAGTTTAGCGCTTAATAGTGCTCTGTCAAGTAATAGGAGTAAGTCGCCGGTCGGTACTAAGGTATTGGCTTATAAAGGCTTGAGCCGTATGCGGGGAAACTTGCTTGTACGGTTCTTAGGGGGCGGCGGTGCAGTAATGCACTGCTGCTACCCGACACTTAGTTACATCATTGTTTTTCAAAGGAAAGCCCGGCTTATGCCGGGTTTTCTGTTTATGGACATAATGGATTTTGAAGGGGACAAACCGCTCTCCGAACCAGCCCAACCACCACCAACTACTACGTTCGCCCGTTCGCGCCTCCCGCGCTCACTTTTGATTGCTCACTACGCAGTTACTGGTGTTTGGTATTAGACTTTGTTCATTTCCTCTCCGCTAATCGTTTAAGTATAACTGACCGAGCCGAAGCATTATCTGTACCTAAACCCGCAGAAATCTGAGCTTCGGCAATTCTTATTTCTGCCAAGAGTTGCTGCGCGTCCTGTTTTGCATTTGAAATTGGTTTTGATTGTATTGGCTTCATCAGTATCTCTATTAGGTTACAGAATAAGCATAATCAGAAAATATCACGCACCCTTACGAATGGATTACCGCTTTCAGCGGCCCTCCGTACTTTTCTTGAAACGACATCTGCAAAAGCAATATTTCGGTCTAACATTTCGTATAGATCTAATCCATCCATACATATAATCTTTTTTCCACGGCCAAAAGCTTTTAGTCCTTCTTCTGAAAAACCACTTTCGCTAATGAATATCCCTCTCGACCAAGCAGCCTTTTGTTCAATCTTTCCTTGGAAAGAATGCAGATCGGATACGCCAATTGGTGTATTCGTCCATTTTGCCTCCAGCAAATATGTCTCTGACGACAACTCAAAACTGCCATCTATCTGTTCTCCAACTAGACGAAATGATGCACGTGGCATGAGTCCATTAATTTCAAAGAGTTCTGTTAGAAATTTTTCAAATGCAAAACCACGTTGTTGCGGTTGAAGATTACTCAAATCGATCAATCTATCTCTAAGTAAAACTGAGATTCTCGGATCGATTGAAGTTCGTGCTTGAAAAGGCTCTCTTTTGGCTGGTTCAACAGGTTTGTTGCCCCCCAAGCGTATTCCAAAATTATCTTTCTAGCCCGGGAAACTGCTGCTTTTGATGCAAAACCCGCATAACCCGGATAGTTGAACCATCAATCCAATAAGAAACAATCATGGATACTTCAGGAATAATCAGCAAACGACCACGGACCGAAGCGCGCTGGATACCCATTAACGGGTGATCCAATAGATTTTCGACTTTGACTGCGATAAGTTCATCAGTTCTTTCGGCGGCTAAAGGGTTTACTGCATAAAGGTATTCAAAAATTTTTTCCCTATCGTTCAGCGCCTCGTCTTCCCAGTAAATCATCCGCTAGCTCTACTGCGAATTTTAGCTTTGCGTTCTGCCATGCTGATTTTCGCTTGTTCGTGACTGACGAACTTAGCGTTACCTGCATCCAGTTTTTCAAAGGCAGCATTTACTTGCTCTGTGAGCCATTGATCATGGGCGCTGACTTTTCGTTGCTCAGCTGCGAGTTGCTCAGTGAGTTGGCGGCAGGCATCACTTAAAGTTCGCCCCTGACTTTCAGCCATCAGCTGAGCAAGGCGTTTGGTTTCTTCATCAACACGAAACTGAATTCTGGTTTCCATAACAAATCCTCTTAGGTTATGTGTGTACAAATGTTAGCACTGAATTATGTGAACAGCCAAATCAGGTTGTCTTGTTGCACTGCCGCTGCGCGTCGACTGCAACCTACCTTTGCTCACACCAAACATAGCTCACAGCTCCATTCCCCAAAGCCCCGCCAAAAAAACTTTACAAATAGCCCAAACTTCAATAAATCACTTAAATTGATTAAAACCACACTTTCTATTCCATTGGTCTAATGTTTAGCGCGGTGCAGGTTAACTTTAACCAATGGAGGGAGCGCATATGCTTCAACGGAAAACAACATTACTCTCGGCTTTAGCAGTCGCCGTTTCGCTAGCTTTAACTACCCATATCGCCAGTGCTGAAAGCATGAATAAAGACAACCAGTTCTGGTGGCCTGAACAATTAAACCTGGCGCCGCTGCGTCAGCATGGGGTGGAATCCAGCCCTATGGATCAAAGCTTTAACTACGCAGAAGAATTTAAAAAGCTGGATTTAAAGGCAGTCAAAGCCGACATCACCAAACTGATGACCACGCCGCAAGACTGGTGGCCGCCGGATTATGGTCACTATGGCCCGTTTTTTATCCGTATGGCCTGGCATAGCGCTGGTACCTACCGGATTTCCGATGGCCGGGGTGGCGCTGGTGGCGGGCAGCAGCGGTTTGAGCCTTTAAATAGCTGGCCTGATAACGTCAATTTAGATAAAGCCCGGCGCTTGCTCTGGCCTATTAAACAGAAATATGGCCGGCAAATTTCATGGGCTGACTTAATGGTGCTGACAGGCAATGTGGCGCTGGAGTCTATGGGCTTTAAAACCTTTGGTTTTGCCGGTGGCCGTACCGACGACTGGGAAGCCGATATTGTTTACTGGGGACCGGAAACTAAATTCCTGGATGACAAGCGCTACAGCGGTGATCGTAAGCTACAAAAACCTCTGGCTGCCGTACAAATGGGCCTGATTTATGTCAATCCTGAAGGGCCTAATGGTAATCCTGATCCGCTGCTTGCCGCCAAAGACATTCGCGAAACCTTTGGCCGTATGGCGATGAACGACGAAGAAACAGTGGCCTTGATAGCGGGTGGCCATACCTTTGGTAAAGCCCACGGTGCGCATAAACCTGAAGAATGTGTCGGTAAAGAGCCTGCCGCTGCTGGTTTGGAAGAGCAAGGCTTTGGCTGGAAAAACAAATGTGGCAAAGGCCATTCCGAAGATACAGTCACTTCGGGTTTAGAAGGTGCCTGGTCGGTGAATCCAACTGCCTGGACTACTCAGTATCTGGATAACCTCTATGCCTTTGATTGGGTCAAAACCAAAAGCCCGGCTGGTGCCACTCAGTGGATCCCGAAAGACGGTCAGGCTGCCAATTTAGTGCCGGACGCGCACGACAAAACCAAACGCCATGCGCCTATTATGTTCACCACAGACCTGGCGCTAAAAGAAGATCCCGAATACCGCAAAATCACCATGCGCTTTAAAGAAAATCCGAAAGAGTTTGAACTGGCGTTTGCTAAAGCCTGGTTTAAATTAACTCACCGCGATATGGGGCCTAAGGTTCGGTATTTAGGTGCTGAAGTGCCAGCTGAAACCTTGATTTGGCAGGACGCTGTGCCCGCTGTCGATCATGAATTGGTCAACGCTGAGGATATTAAAGCGCTCAAAGCCAAAGTGTTGTCATCCGGTTTAACAGTGCCAGAGCTGGTTCGCACCAGTTGGGCTGCAGCAGCCAGCTTCCGTGGTACAGATTTACGCGGTGGTGCCAATGGCGCTCGTTTGGCCTTAGCACCCCAAAAAGACTGGGCGGTCAATAACCCGGCGGAAGTGGCCAAGGTGCTAAACAAACTGCAAGCTATTCAGCAGGACTTTAATCAAGCCCAAAAGGGTGGCAAAAAAGTCTCGTTGGCTGATTTAATAGTACTTGCTGGTAGTGCTGCAGTAGAGCAAGCCGCTAAATCGGGGGGCATCACAGTGGAAGTGCCCTTTACACCGGGCCGTACTGACGCCAGTCAGGCGCAAACCGATGTGGCATCTTTTGCTGTATTGGAGCCGCAAGCTGATGGCTTCCGTAACTACTACAGCAAAGATGCGCAGTTATCGCCTGCCGAAGCTTTGGTGGATAGAGCCAATCTGCTGACGCTAAGCGTGCCGGAGATGACAGTGCTGATAGGTGGTTTAAGGGCGCTGGATGCCAACACTGGCGGCACAAAACATGGCGTATTTACCAGTAAACCCGGCACTTTAAGCAACGACTTCTTTGTCAATTTGCTGGATATGTCCACAGAGTGGCGCAAGTCGGCTAAAACTGAAGGCATGTACGAAGGTGTGGATCGCAAAACCGGCACACTGAAATGGACTGCAACCCCGGTGGATCTGGTGTTTGGTTCGCACTCAGAGCTGCGTGCTATTGCAGAGGTTTATGCGGCACAGGACGGTAAAGTGAAGTTTACCAAAGACTTTGTCGATGCCTGGACCAAAGTAATGACGTTGGACAGGTTTGATCTGAAAATGTAATAACTCTGTCGTTGAGTAAATGATGAAGAAAAAACTACGGCGGCCTTTGGGTCGCCGTGTTTTTTTGTCAGCTTCCTGTTTTGAGTAGTTGACTGTTTTTATCGGGTTTTGTTAAAGTCGCGCCATCCCAAAGGGGAGTAGCTCACTACTGGTTTATCGTCATTACGAAACTTCAGGTTTCCGGTAACCAGGTCAGTACCACACTGATGAGCAAGACCTTTGCCGCTCTGGCAAAGATCCCTTTCAAACAGGAGTTCCAGCCCGTGCGGTTCTGGACAATATCGGCAGCAGCCGGTGAATGAAACCCTGTTTGGAGCTTTTTATGGAATCCATTGCAAACCCCTGGTTATGGGCCGCATTTTTTAGTGTGGTCGTCATCATGCTCGCTATCGACTTATTTTGGGTCGGTGGTGGTAAACAACACAAAGTCTCAGTCAAAGAAGCCGCTATTTGGTCCGGCATTTGGGTATCCGTGTCTATGCTGTTTGCAGTCGGATTATGGCTGTATCTGAATAACACTGTGGGTGAACAAATAGCAACTGCCAAAACTCTGGAATATGTCACGGGCTACTTAATTGAGAAGTCATTGGCCATAGATAACGTCTTCGTCTGGCTGATGATTTTTACTGTGTTTGCTATCCCGGCAGATTTACAAAAACGTGTACTGGTGCTGGGTGTGATCGGTGCTATTGTGATGCGGACCGTCATGATTTTTGCCGGTGCCTGGCTTATTACTCAGTTCCATTGGTTGCTGTATGTGTTTGGCGCTTTCCTGCTGTTCACTGGCGTTAAAATGTGGCTGGCGGCCGAGCAACAACCGGATCTGGCCAACAGTAAAATCGTCTTGTGGTTGCGTCGTCGTTACAAAATCACTGAACAATTGGAAGGCGAGAAGTTTTTCGTCAAACGTTTTGTCGATGGCCGCTGGGTGCGTTACGCCACGCCGCTGTTTTTGGTGTTGGTACTGGTGGAGTTTTCGGATCTGATCTTTGCTGTTGATTCCATCCCGGCAATTTTTGCTATTACTACAGATCCATTTATCGTTTTAACCTCCAATATCTTTGCGATTTTAGGGTTACGCTCTATGTATTTCCTGCTGGCAGATATGGCCGATCGCTTTAGTTTGCTGAAATACGGTCTGGCTTTGGTATTGGTATTTATCGGTATCAAGATGATGCTGATTGATTTATTCAAGATCCCAACCGCTTTATCTTTATGTGTCGTAGCGACTATTATTGCCACCTCTGTGATACTGTCACTGCGCAAAAATCGTAAAGAAGCTGAAGGTTCAGCAGAATAAAACTGACGTCTAGGCCCAACTGGCATCTATTTTTTGCATGGATGCCAGTTGGTTAACTCTTCCCAACTACATCAGGCCCAGCTAGGCTAAGGCTATTCACTCTATTCCAAATTCTAAGAGCCATGTATGCGCCAGCAAGCCATTTTATCTATCGATCAGGGTACTTCTTCCAGCCGCGCTTTGTTATTTAACCGCGAAGGCAAGGTACTGGCTTTAGCGCAGCAGGAGCTGGATTGTGTTTACCCCGAACAAGGTTGGGTGGAGCAGGACGCAGAGCTGATTTGGTTGTCGGTGCTGAAGGTGTGTCGGCAGCTGTTGGCGCAGGCGGTGCAGTTAGGTATTGAAGTCTTGGGTGTTAGTATCAGCAATCAGCGCGAAACCACTGTGCTTTGGCATAAAGCCAAAGACAAAGTACTGGCTCCTGCTATTGTCTGGCAGGATAGACGCACCGCAGATTATTGCCAGCAGCTTAAAGAGCAGGGCCATGAAGACTGGGTGCAGCAAAAAACCGGTTTACTGCTCGACCCTTACTTTTCTGCCAGCAAAATTCAGTGGTTACTCCAGCACAATATCGATGTGCAGCAGGCGCTGGCCGACAATGAACTGGCCTTCGGCACTATAGATAGTTTTTTACTCTGGCGTTTAACGGCCGGAAAAGTGCATGCCACAGACAGCACCAATGCCAGCCGTACTTTATTGCTGAATATCCAAAGTTTAAATTGGGATCAAGAGCTGCTGCAGTTGTTTGGTGTGCCGGAGCAGATTCTGCCGCAGGTGAAACAAAGCGCTGATAGCTATGGTTTGTGTGATAACCGCTTATTTGGTTTGGCCTTGCCTGTGCTGGCGCTGGTGGGCGATCAACAAGCTGCGGCTTTAGGTCAGGGTTGTATTAGTGCAGGCTCATTAAAAAGTACTTATGGCACGGGCTGTTTTGCCTTATTAAATACGGGCTGTAGCCCGTTATTTTCCAAACACAGATTACTGACCACAGTAGCTTTTACGGTGCAGGGTCAAACTTTTTATGCGCTGGAAGGCGCCATTTTTGTCGCGGGCGCTGCTGTGAAATGGCTGCGTGACCAGTTGGGTGTTATTCGTGAGGCCAGCGAAACCGAAGCTTTGGCGAAAAGCCTGCCGGATAACGGTGGTGTATATCTAGTGCCGGCTTTTACTGGTTTAGCTGCACCGCATTGGCAACCTGAAGTACGGGCGGCTTTGGTCGGTATGACGCTGGGCACAGGCAAAGCGCATTTAGCCCGCGCCGCGCTGGAAGCTGTGGTGTATCAGACGGCTGATTTACTGGCGGCTATGCTGGCTGATGGCGCTAAAGCTGAACAATTGCAAATAGATGGCGGCATGGTGGCGAACAACTGGTTATGCCAGCATCTGGCTGATGTGCTGAATGTACCTGTACTTAAACCCAGCCAAAACGAAGCTTCAGCTTATGGCGCAGCTGTATTGGCCGGAGTAGCACTGGGCTGGTTTGAAAGTCTGGCCGAGGTCCGGTTCAGTGCTGATGTAGAGCGGTTTTTACCGCAGATGCCAGCCGATAAACGCCAGCAGTTGCTAAGTGGCTGGCAGAAAGCCTTAAAATCTATCCTTGTATGACGTAAGGGCGACCTTTATGGTCGCCCGTGTCTTATTTATAACCAAAACAAATTTCGCTTAAATGGCTTTATCTTTGCGTAATACCCACAGCGTAAACAAACTGGCTGTGATAAACATAAGCAAGCTATAGACGCTGGGGGCTATCGACATTGCGGTGTTTTGTAAAATGCCAGTAGTGATCATCAAAGCCAGCGTGCCATTTTGCAGGCCGACCTCAAGGCAGATAGTTCTGGCTTGCTTTTCCTGCTGCAGTAAAAACCGGCCTAAGCCATAACCTGCCGCCATGGTCAGTACGTTTAACGCTAAAGCGGCTGGTCCGGTTTGTTCTAAAAATAACCAAAGGTCCGCACCCAGATCGGTCGCTATGCTGATGATCAATAACACCAACACTATTACCGAAAAGCGGCTGATCAAGGGGTGAATGCGAGATGAGCGTTCAGGCCATTTAAAGTTAAACCACATGCCAAGTAATACAGGGAGCACACCCACTATCATTAAGGTCAGCCAGGTTTTTAACAACGGCAACTGGAATGACGTGTTTTCCCCTAAGAAATGCTCAATTGCCCATGCAGCCAGCAGCGGTAATGAAAAAGGCGTAACAAAACCAACCAGGGCTGTTAATGCGACCGACAAACCTACATCAGCTTTGGCTAAGTAACTGTATAAATTAGAGGTGGTGCCACCCGGACATAAGGCCAGAATAAATAAACCCACAGCGAGCTCACCCTGCAGTTCAAATAGAGAAATCACCAATAAGGCACAGGCTGTGTAAAAACCGCGATTTCATTCAACAACCATCGATTTGGGTTTGCACTTAAGCACCCGAATGGCGGCCATCAAATTCACAAGGTGCAGATGCTGATTTTAGGCTTGCAGTGTTAAGCCAT
>Ga0181595_10005429_pt1 | contig 11303 bp, 14 predicted proteins | sample 041ome_7_FD_145604 | JGI IMG/M metagenome (GOLD analysis project Ga0181595, IMG submission 145604) | Coastal salt marsh microbial communities from the Groves Creek Marsh, Skidaway Island, Georgia - 041401AS metaG (spades assembly) | ecosystem: Environmental > Aquatic > Marine > Intertidal zone...
TGACAAACTCGTCGGGGGCTGACTGCTCTCTTCTTAGCACCCTATTTCAGCCCCCTGAGAGTTAGGTAACTCTTTTGGTGCACATCACAGAAGTTTGTAACGGTTTCACTACAAACTGATACTAAACCTAGTTAGTTGATCTAAACGGCGAGAAGAGACGTAAATACCGTAACGACGCAGTGCTAGGGGCAGACTCTTCATATCCCCTATTTCCATCTGCTTCTAGCACACCCTGTTTCTTGGCACGTATTATGCACCATGAATGCATGAACTTTTTTCGTTGAACTAACGGTGCAGCTACTTTTCCTCCCTCTTAACAAGCTGTGCCGTTCTTTTTCCCTCCACTTAGACTTTTCACGGATCGTAGTTCTCGTGGCAAATTTGGGCTATGATCACCCGAACAAAAACTTTAACAATTTTATCTGATTGTTTCATGACCGGCATAACAACTTCCGATAGTTATTATATCTTTCATGGTGGTAAAAATTGGTGAGTATAATGCGTTGTAAATTTTTTATATTTTTAGTTTCGGCATCGATTTTGCTCTTCAGTGCGCCATTATTCGCTGAAGGTTTTTGGGAGCGACTATTTAAAAATAAAGAAGAATTTGTTGCTTTGATTACGATTGACAATAAGTGTGAACTGGAAACCAAATATTTCATCGTCCGAAATCTAGATACTGGTAAATATGCACCATTTAATAACGGCTTTGCAAAGTTAAAAGCTGTCCGAAATGCTCCGCTACAGTTACAGTTAACACCCTCGGTAAGGTATATATCCTACGAAGGTGTTGCAGTTGCTGCGAAGAAAAAACTAACGATGACTGCAGACTGTAGTGAGCGCAGTCTTAAAATGATTGGGCAGGAATAATACACGTCGCTTATTTCCATTTGCCTCTAGAAAAACCTTAGCACTTTTTGACTGGGAAATCCTGTGATAGGTGAAGGCATTAAAGTCTTTGGGGTACTGGAAAGTGAACAACAGAATAGCTGTTACGATGATATGCATTGTCGCTGGGATAGCTGCGTTTGGCTTTTACTTCTTCATCAGTCCTTACACGAATCAAACACAAACTAATGATTGTGTGGCAGCAGCGACCTCAATACCGCTTGTTAATACCACGACAGGAATGGGTATGACTGCTGCTATTGCTGAGTGTAAGTAAGAGGCCAGGATCCAGCTTCTAGGTTATCTTATGCAGAAGAAGACTTAGCAGCTTGCTTGGCTTCATAAACCGATTTCTTTTCTTGGTATTGCTCTTCTGTTAGGTAATGCCAACCTACGCACTTACCTGTTGGGCTACGCCCGCCCCCACAATCAGACATGTTGTTCTCTTGCATGATTATGCCTGAAACATAGTCGGGAAATATTTGTATTCAATAGTTTACACCGCACACTAACTGTGGATACTTTCATATAATTTTATGCTGTGATGTGAGATAATTCTTAAATCAAGTACCGCTCTCTACGAGCGCTTAATTTTCACAATATGTAGTTATTTGTTGACAATGTGTCACAACATGAGACATTCTGAAACCGTAGATTGCTTATGCAGTCAGCAGAAGAGCAGCCTCGTACCTCTTTCACAATCAATAAAATATGGGGCTGGCTTCTAAACGAGCATGGCGAATTGTTCTCTTCCCATTGAACGCAGTGCACTGTGTGAGGGGCCTGACTTCACCTCCCTATTTTCGAAGTCAGTGCAACTGGTCGGCCACTCCTCTTGTAGTCAATTGGGCCGATCTTTTCTTTTTACCTAACGCCGTCTTGCCAAACCTAAGTTGGTCTCTACTTCACAACAGTGGTTAAGGCCACACTCCCTGTTGTACTGGCCTCGCTTTTTGCGAGGTCTTTTTTTAATATTCGCTCTTACAAATAAACATAGCCATCAAATCCTTGACTTGTTGCAATAAATGAACAAAATTTTTGCACGAAGTTCTTCAGGGAGGAGAACGGGAAACGGTTCCGCAGGGTTCGATTGTAAGCCAGCGTTGAGCCATTTCTGATTTCTAGTTCTAAGACTAAAAGGCGATTAATTGTTCGTGATATCAATTTAGGTATCGTTATTAGTTGAGTTCATGAGAAACACGAGTATGCAAAATTGCTTTCCAGCTTAGGTAATTGAATGCAGTCAGATGTCTCCACAGTCTCATTGTGGCCATTTTAAGCTGGGACAGCTTTATTCATTAAAAGCGATACGAAATACCAGCTAGTGCTGAGATGGTTTCTCCCTTTGAAACGATCGGACTATTCTTTGCGTTGTTTGGTAGGAAATTAGCTGAGACATTCAAAAAAGCACTAATCGAACGGGACAAATCGTAAAAAGTATTAAGCGATACATAAGTCACATTTGTAGTGCCAGGAGCATATGCCAATCTGTTCAGAGTCGCTTCAGAAGTTTTTACTCCGTATTGGTATAACGCCAGCTTGCTATCATGTTGCCGTGTACCCAACGAAAAAATCATTGGCTGTCCACCAATAGGCATGAATTGACTTACTGCTAGCTCTAATAAGTTGCCGCCGTGCTCGTTCGTTAACTCGCTCGAGTAACTGACCTTCAATGCCGTCCCTCTTACGATATCAATAGAGCCACTCAATTTCGCATTAAGGGTCATCTTTCGTGACATGCCAGCTAGAACTGTTGAGTCTGAGCTGTCGTATGGTTTGAAACTTGGCGATAGCGAAGCAGATAACTTGGAGCTTTCCTTGTCTACGAGTTTGTAGGCAACGCCATCCCGGACGCTAATTTTGTAGTATTCATCTTCATAAGCAATCGAGGGTGAAAAACGAGATGAGGCAGATACACCAGAATAAGCGCTTCCGCTACTAACGAGAGCTGCGCCAATTGAAAACTTGTTTGCGTCCTGAGCGTCAGCCGATGAACTTACCGCACACAAGAACACAGCCATAATGTGTAATAATTCTCTCATGATTATAATTCCTCGCATACCGATTTGAAATAGCGCTATCAATAACGTTTCAAGACATTTGAAGTGGGTGTCGCTGGTTTTCTTCGGTATAATTGTTTCAGTAGTAAGGACACATAGTAAATTATCGTGGCAGGTTTATTACAATCCCACCCAATCCGTCAGGGATAGGATAACCCCAATTATTAGTCACTGCTCGTGCAGTTGCATCACAAGTCTGCGCTCTTGCTTTCAGATGTGAGTTTACCATGTTTTTAGCAGAGGCCTCAGCTATATCATCGCTTTGACCAACAGCATTGGTGAAATGATTGTGGGCTCTAATGTAATCGACATCACTTGCTGTATATTTTTGATCGCATGGAATTTTAAAACCCAGCACAGGTGATAAAACTTCTGGGTCGGATAACCCAGAAGCGGTGGCGCTGTTTGCAACAAAGATAAATATTACTGCAAGTTCCAAAGGTCTCATCGAAGACCCCTTTCAAGCTTAAAGCAATGGCATTTTACTAATATTCGAATAAATATTCCCGTTGCAAACTCTAAATTTCACAACATGTAATAAGATTTCGGTTACCCGTTAAGATCGAAGTACTAAAATGCGAAGGCGACTTTGACTCCAAATGTTGTAGCACTGTTTCCGGTGTATGATAATGCAGGGACGCCCGGTGTAGTAGGCTGGACCGTGACATCATTGAACATAGTGTGTGAAACACCAAGCGATATGTTCATGTTCTCAAGGCTATATTGCAAACCAGCGCTTACTGCCTTTGATCCGTTGCTCATAGTGAATGAGGACGTAGATGTAGAGCCTCCACCTGCTTCTTGATTGTAGGATATTGACCCAGACAAATTCTTACTAAATTTTCGCCCTACGCCAATAGTATATTTTGTTGAGTCACCAAATTCAGACGCTACGGCGGCGGCTGCGTCGACACCAGCACTACCAGTTGTAACATCTGCATTAACCTGCGCTGATCCCCATTTAGCCTGATGTACTGACGCTCTTAGCAAGGTATTGGCCGCAATACCAGTTTGGAAATTCAAAGTTACCATTTCAGGCTGTTTAATGTTTGCGGAAACAGTGCCCGGTGCATTTCCAACCAGTGCGGAGCCTGCAAAAGAACCTGCTGTCGACATTTTTGAAGCAGGCTGAACAAGCAACTCAGCCCTTAATGCTATTTCAGGTATGCTATACGCCCCACCCAAAACATAACTGTTGTTTGATTTAGAATTAATGTCATACGAACCGTAAATACTTGTCAGATTGAAAGCGCTTAAATTATTTTGTTTGATTCCGCCAATTAGGTCGACACTTTCGTCTACCTTATATTTTGCCAGCAGTGCAATGGTATCAATGTTTGCGTTCACTGACGGAGCATAGCTACCAGCGAAAGTAGCGTCACTGTCGCCACTCATTTGAATGGCGCCAGATCTATAGGTAACCAAGCCAATACTAATGCCCGCTATGTCTCCTTTGACGGAAAAGTTCGAAAACGATTGATCTTTCAGCGTCTTGACCTTTTTCCCATCCGCACCGACACCATTGAGTTTTGAATTTAAGTTTGCTGTCGACAAAGACGCATATCCGCCACTTTCATACATTGCCGAGGTATCTAATGTTTGGAGTTCAAAACCACCTGATATGGCAACAGATGCGGAAGATAAAAAAAATGCAGTAGCTAGCGAATACTTGTACATTAGTTCCTCACAAAGTTAATTCCGTTATGCCAACACACATATTCTCCGCAGTCAACAACTTTAATGCACAATCATACAGTGTTCAGAATTTCGATTTTTCTTCAGTAAATGCCCGAGGAAATTCTTGAGTTATCAACCTTACCTCATATCTTAAACCTTGTTAGAGGGAGCTTTATATGCGCAAAGGGATAGCGATATGCTTGGTCAGTTTAGGTGTTCTGGCTGGCTGTGGAGCCGGAAAAACGGCTTTGGTAATGTACAAAGAGAATGTGAGTTACGATGATGGCAACGAAACTTTGTTAGATTGCCAAGTCGCAGCAGCTCAGAAAGTTCCGGTAAGCAATAATATTTATACTACGCCTACATGGACGACACCAGTTTCTTGCACCGTTTCTTCTGGTCGTACAAGTTGTTCTGGCGGGGTTACATATGGTGGAAACATGGTGACCCAAGATTTAAATGTCGGTTTGCGTGACAGAGTGATCAAACAATGCTTGAGAGATAAGGGTTACTTTGTAGGTGAGGCTCCGATTTGTAATTCCGGAAATAAACGAAAATACATCAAAAACATAGATAGCCAAAATGTCGCTCATGAAAAGTTAATGACCAAACCAGAAGATATTCTTTGTGTTTTTTATGATGACGGGGTGCCTGTGGTAGTCGAAAACACAATGCAAGCTGGTAGTTGATCAGTAGGTTAAACCTAACTGCTACGATCTATGATTTTGTAAGTGAGGCCGAGTGCTCCCATTGTGAAACTAAAGGGACAAGCGATTTAATGCTGCAGTATGTTTGTGAGGTGAAAGAGGAAGTTTGATGGCTCGGTTTGTTTACATGATTATGGGTTTGCCGATGACATTTGTGGATGCTAATCATTTAGTATGAAGAAATTTTTTGTATGGTTTTCATTGGCGGTATTTCCATCGTCGCTCTTTGCTCAAGAATTTGTCTGTGCTTTGCAAGAGAAGCATGAGGTCCGATATAAATCGACCGTACCAGAAAATGGGTTGGAAATTTACACTAGTTCAGCAGACGATCTGTATGGTAACGAACCAATATCTCTGATGTCGTTGCCGAAATACTTTGTCATGAACGGGTCTCGGATAGACAAATTTTTGCAGTCATACCAAGAGAAAAATATTCAGCCTTTGACACATTTCGGCGAACATTCGTGGCACGTTTATTTGGCTTATGTAAGTGACGCAGACGGGGATGGCCTTTCTGATGAACAGACCTTTGATATGCACTTTGACTTTAAAGACAAAAAGAGACAAACCTTACTTATAACGGAAAATTCATCTGAATATTATTTCAGCCATGTCACAAGAGAAGTCACAAATTACGTATTTGAATGTGTTCACGCAGACGGCTAACTTCTACTTGATCTGAGGTTCATGAAAGCGATTTAATTGACGGAGTGGATTAATTCTATAATCTTGTAGATCTGGTTGGATAGCAGCGAAGGCTGAAACATTCTGTCATCTACACGATGATCCCCAGCACCCTTATTGCCCCTAGAGAAGTGCTAAAAAATATATCCTTTAGAATATAAATGGATATTGAAAATAATTCAAAAGTATTATATGGTCACCTCAAGCAATAGATTTGCAAAGCGTGCTGATCCGTTGTGAGTGCCGGCAAAGCATTTGGCAAAATCATAAAAATTAAAAACGGAGAACACTAATGGATGGATCCATTGAGTGGGAGAAATTTCATCCAATTGAGGATGAAAATGATTTCCCCAATTCACAAGACAGAAGGTGCCCACGATGCGGAACCCCAGTATCGGGACGACCAAACAAAATCTACTGCACTGCAAATTGCAGAAAACGCCACAGAGAGGGCAAACGAAACGCAGCTCTTAGCATGGTGAAGAGACGAGAGAATGCAGAACTATACGACCGGGCCAAGAGACTAACAGAAATGTTGTATCTGACGCCGCCACTGGAACGATTAGGGTTTATGAAAGACTTGATCGATATAGCAAGGGCAGGGAAAGATGCACAATTGCGGGATATTTTGAGCAACCAAACACTGATCAAGTTGAGTTGGTCAGACAAGCAAAAGTACTTGCATCGAAACTGCTCTGACTATTGCACCATATCTCAAGCTGCATCAAATTATTGCAAAAGATTTTGGAAGGCGAATGTAAGAGATGTGGTCTACGGGCGAACACCTGAACCACCTACTGGTTTAGTTAAGTGAAAAGTGTCCTCCCATAAATAAGAGGATAGACGATGCTCGCCTTCATGGACAATCCATGGGTATAAGACGACAATAGCGTGGGTTTTTAAAGTGAGTTTATTGCTTTGGTTTTATAATATTAATTGCAGTTGAGGCGATCTAACGTCGTTTAGGGTCAATTATTTCCTTGACCTTAAAAATTTTTTTAGAGCTTGAAGTCACTTTAAGTACACCTGTTGGATGGCCAGTAATATCATGATGGACCTTACAATTATCCATGCCAAAAATACCGTTAGTAAGACTTCTTCATAATCAAAACCTGGTAAACGAGAGCCTACACGAACACTTGCAGAGCTTGTTAATAACCAACATATACTGGGGGTAAGGTCCATGCGGGGAACTTAAAGTTTGTTTACATAGTCATGGTAAGAGTTTCCCCAGACGGCAAGTATTCTTAGAATTACTGTCGTTTCACTTTTAAGACAAATTTTGTTATTCTCTAAATTGTACCATCTGTGGCCGCAGTCGGAACAATGGTGATGTACTCTCTCAAATAAAATTAAAATTATTTTATATTGAGACTAAACAAATCCACCAAGTTGCCGTCTATCTTTGAAAACAACACATATGACTTAAATATGGCAAAAATTGGTATCTCGAATGCGGTTTATACCGTTGAGAGCGCATTAACTAGAAGTAACACTTCGATTAGCAAGAATATGTCACGCATAGCGACTGGCAGTTCTACGGCTGTGGCCGGTGATCATGCGACTTTCAAAGCATTATCTAACACTTTCGCATTAGATATAATCGCAACTAAATCTGCAATGAAATCTAGCAGTGTTATGAAAGGTTTTCTTTCTACACACATTAGCGCAATTGATAATATATCGTCCCTGGTCTCGAGGCTACATGAGTTGGCAGTCCTAGGTGCGAATGATACCAACACCGATGCGGAATTTGCTTCCATCGATCAAGAAGCTCTTGCGATCGCTAATGAACTGGTTCGGCTTTCGGCGGGGGAATACAAAGGCAAGGAACTGTTTGAAACCTTAAGTCGGTCAGAGTTTTTGTCCCTTGGGGGACTGGGAGCCGAATATGAGGTAACCCTTGGTACAGCTATTGTCGAAGTTAATACAATTTACGACTTCGATAACGAGACACTCAGGATTAAGCCCAGTGATGGGGCAAATGATACAGATGTAATGACCTCTAAAATCGAAGATTTGCAGGAGGCGCTCAATCAAATGAGGGTGAATGCAGCTTCAGATTATGCTGCATTGGAGGAAGCCCAAATTTTACTGACAGACTTGAATGTTGAATATCAAAAAGGTTTCGATATTTTCAGCCAGATTAATTTCTCAGCTGAAACAGCTGCTCTTGCTAAAAATCAAATTCTCCAGAGCGCTGCAAATGCCATGCTGATACAAGCTAAGAATGCCCAAACGGGCCTTATAAAACTCATTGACTAGACTTACTAGCTGGTGCTCATAGAAGGTCTCCCATCGTTTTACTCTTAGATTAAGTGTTGTTATAATATGTGGAGCATGAATGTTTTATTCTGTCCACAATTACGGTAGCTGAGTGACTGTAATGATGTCGGTCAAAGAATTTTGGCAAAACTCAAATGAATTTATCTGTCGGGGGTAGGGTGGCTCATGCACCCGCTCTTTGTATTGGACACAACTTGTCACACATTGGCACACGAATGGCACACATCGGGACTGTTTTGTGAGTTGACCGGCAGATCAAACCGTGTGAATCTATCAATCAGGAATTGACGTAAGTATCTGAAATTAAGTGATTATAAATTTATAGTTGAGGTCGCTGTTCTTTAACCGGAGTGGAAGTTCGAGTCTTCTCGGCCGCACCAAATTTTCAGTCCAAGTTACTGTCATTCCTTCGATTTTCACCTTCGGAGGTAACCGCCTCGTCACACATTCAGTACACAATTTGCCGTTCTGGCACTTATTATTACGATCGCCGTGAGCCATCTCACGCAGTAGAAGCATATGGTTTGTTTATCAGGCAAGCGTTGTCTAAGTGCCCTGATGAGGCAGCTGAATATGCAAAACGTCTGGGTTTATGTACTTGAGGCATATTGGAGCCATACGACACACATTCAGGGATCGCCTCAGAGCCTCTGGGTGCCCATTAGAGATGATTGATCAGATTGGTGGGTGGTCATCCATTGGGACCATAGGGTCGAAGTATGGACAGGGATATGACTTGGATGCATTGAGGGAGCACTTGAGCGCCATCAGCCTTTCCTGAAATAGCATCAAAGCGGCACTGAGTAATCCAGATGATCTCGCAATCAGTATTAGTTACATCGACGCAGTGCTAGGGGCAGACTCTTCATATCCCCTATTTCCATCTGCTTCTAGCACACCCCGTTTCTTGGCACGTATTATGCACTCTGAGTGCATGAACTTTTTTCATTGAACTCACGGCGCAGCTTATAATCGGTATCGTTGGCATACTCATAATCATAGGCATCACCTACGTTCCAAATACCTCGATCTACTTTGATGCAATCTCTGCACTTTTCGTAATCGGAGTGGCCTCCTTCTACGTGCTAGCCGTTGGTGGAAGCACATTGCAAAAGATCGATAGGTTTGGAAAAGCAGCACAACATGCGGCGACACTTGGTTTCTTTATTGGTCTTCCTGGTATCGCTGCGATGGATGATCCACCAGTAGCGGCGCATCAAGTAGCAATCTTTGTGCTACTGTTTGGATATGTCATTAGCTTTGTCTGCAGTGCCATTGTTGAACGGTACGAAAATAAGGAGAATGACTAGACCCACTTCCCATCACCAAGCTGGATAGCATTGGCTTTGTTCATCTGTATTGGTCTTCCATCAGGTGTATTCAAAGGGATTACCTCGTGTCCATCTGTGACACACAACGTGGGTGCTGATCTGGTTTCACCGTTCAGCATCACTTCGATATCCGCAAGACATAGTTCATAGTTGTTTAGTATTTCCTTCACACGCATAGCTGTTTCCTTTTTCATTCTGCTTAAGTGATCGGTCTGTATGGGTGAGTTATCAGAACAGTTCTTGAAGTATCGTTTTGCGCTATTAGACTCAATACTTATCGAAGGAACTCAATATGCGTAAACTGATGATTGCAGGGTTAATGGGTATCGGTTTTCTGGTGGGGTGTGGAGCTAAGACAACGGCTTTAGTAATTTACAAAGAAAAGGTTAGTTATCTTGATGGAAATCAAGCATTATTAGATTGCCAAGTTAAAGCAGCACAGACGGTTCCGGTTAGCAATAATATTTACGCTACGCCCACTTGGACGACACCAATTTCCTGCAGTGTGTCTTCTGGTCGTACAAGTTGTTCAGGCGGGATTACTTACAGCGGAAATATAATAACCCAAGATTCAAATAGCGGTTTGCGTGAGACAGTTACTGAGCAATGTTTGAGAGATAAGGGTTATTTTGTAAGCGAAGCTCCGATTTGTAATGCCAGGAATAAGAGAAAATATAGCGAAAACTTTGACATCCAAAATATTGCGCCTGATAGGTTATTAACCAAACCAGCAGACGTCCTTTGCGTTTTTTATGGCGACGGGATGCCTGTAGTAGTCGAAAACACAATACAAGCTGGTGGTTGATCAAGGCCTACACAAACGTACCCTAACAGCATCAGATTACTTGGTAGCCTCATTACCGAAACCTATGGTTTAATGAGCACATTGGTCCATTGGGCGTTACTAACCGTTCATAAGACAAAGACGCAGTGTTAGGGGCAGGTTCTCAATATCCCCTATTTAAATCTGCTTCTAACACACCCTTCCTACTTTATATCCACGGAGTCCTGTGACAGGGTAAGGCTATAAATTCTTAGGGATAGTAGAAAATGAACAACAGCGTAGCAGTTACAATGATTTGTCTTGTCGCTGGCATAGCTGCCTTTGGGTTCTACTTTTATGCAAGTCCCAGCACTACTGAAACACAAACTGATGATTGTGTGGCAGCAGCGACTTCAATACCGCTTGTTAATACCACGACAGGAATGGGAATGACCGCTGCTATTGCTGAGTGTGAATGAACTTAAGTCTATTTACTGTTCGAGTTCATTAGATAGTCGAATTAACCTGAACACGTACATAAGAACGATTAGGCATACGGCTAACCCAAGCGTATCCCCAACAACATACCCGATTAATGCACTTAATGGCGTATCTGCAAATTGTAGCCAACTCAAAGCTAAACCATTAATAACGGATGAAGTCGCACCAGCTAGTACGAAATATTTCCAAGTACTGATTGTGTTACCTATAGCTTCTTTCTTGATCAGAACCGTTGCTCCAAGAAAACCAATGTAGCATGCGACCATACTCACTACAGGTGATAACACATCTAACTCAGAACCAGATGTGTTAGACAACGCCCAAAACAGATAGCTAGCTGGCAGCATATGCAAAACTGCTTTCCAGCCTAGGTAATGGAAGGCAATCACACGTATCCCATGAGGTA
>Ga0181595_10005445_pt1 | contig 11276 bp, 10 predicted proteins | sample 041ome_7_FD_145604 | JGI IMG/M metagenome (GOLD analysis project Ga0181595, IMG submission 145604) | Coastal salt marsh microbial communities from the Groves Creek Marsh, Skidaway Island, Georgia - 041401AS metaG (spades assembly) | ecosystem: Environmental > Aquatic > Marine > Intertidal zone...
TGCCGACTTGTTTGACCTCTGCAGCCGCACCGATCCGCGCAAGGTCAACCGCAGAGCCCTGGAAGCGCTGATAAAAAGTGGCGCACTGGATGATCTGGGTGCCGAGCGATCTGTGCTGATGTCGGCGTTGGATGATGCGCTCAGAGCGGCCGAACAGTCTGCCGCCAATGAGGCAGCTGGTATGGGAGATCTTTTTGGAGAGGTGGTGCCTACCTCGGGATCAGGTGACCCCTATCGCGATCATAGGCGAGCTCGCTCGTGGACGATGCGGGATATCCTTGCCGGTGAAAAAGAGAGTCTAGGAAGTTTTCTCAGTGGTCATCCCATGGACGAATTTGAACAGGAAGTTCGAAAGTTCTCACCGCGATCCATCAGGGAGCTGAACACGGGAAGTAAGCAGTGGGTGGCCGGACTCATTGTCGATGTCCGACTGGTAAAGACCCAGCGCGGTACGATGGCGGTCCTGCAGCTCGATGATGGAACGGGGCAGATCGAAGCCACTGCATACAGCGAGGTCTATGAGCAGCATCGTGATTTGTTGGTCAAGGATCAGATTGTACTCGCGGATGGGCGTCTTCAAATGGATGACTTCCGCGGACAGCTATCACTGAGGGCAAAATCATTCACTACGCTGGAACAGGCGAGAAGCTCTCGCGTCAGGGAGCTGAAGCTGGGACTGAGACCCGAGGCGATTCAACGTGGTGTCGCGTCCGAATTAAAACGTGCGTTTTCGGCTCATACCGGCGACTGTCCGATTATCGTGGAATACCGTCAGCCTGCAGGCTCAGCCGTCGTCAAATTTGGCGACCGCTGGCGGGTCACGCCAACTGATACCTTGCTTGATCAGCTTAAGGAGCTGGTTGGCCACGAGTCGGTAGAGGTGATCTACGAGCGGTAGGTCATTAGCCTATCGAATAGGCGTTGAATCTTGCTGCCGAGGTCGCTTTACCTCTCGACTGTTCTACTATTTTTTGCACTAATACAGTGCATTTTTTCTCTAAATGCACCAATTTCCACATTTTTTACACAAAGCGCCCTAAGATATGGCGGAGAATTTGCCGCCAAAATAAGAAAGCTCGGGTAGCGGACGCGGGGCCAGTATCCGAGATACATTGTGGGAGAGATGTTATGAAAGCGTCTTGGATGCTGATTTTGATCACAGCACTCATGTTGTCTGCGTGTTCGCGACAGCCAACGTGCTCTGTCACTTCAGGTGATATGGGTGTGCCCAGCGCGGGTTGTTTGGCAGTAGACAACGGCGAACTGCTGCTCGTAAAAATCATGGGTGGTACCTATGGTCCGCCCGGTGGCTCTGTAGCCACGAACGAGTCTGCTCAGTGTGCCGCGGAGCGGGAGACCTGGGAGGAGACGGGTGTGCAGGTCGTTGCGGGCGACCTTGCGGCCGAATTCGATAACGGTTTTCGCCTCTACTGGTGCGAAGCGGTGTCGGGACGCGACATAGAAATCAGTCGCCCGCTAGAAATTCAGCACGCGGATTGGTATGCACCTGAATTATTTCAGCATCTCAAATGGCGTTACGCCAATCAGGCCGATATCATTCAAGATTTGATGAATGAGAAGCAATCATGACCCAAATAGAGCTTGAAGCCGCCGCCTTTCGCCGTCTGGTAACGCACCTTCAGGAAAGAACGGACGTTCAGAATATTGATCTCATGAATCTGGCGGGGTTTTGTCGAAACTGCCTCTCAAAGTGGTATGCAGAGGCGTCAAGTGAGTCCGGGGCAGATATGTCAAAGGACGAAGCTCGCGAGCGAGTTTACGGCATGCCCTATGACGAGTGGAAAGCTCGATATCAAGCACCGCTTCCTGAGGGCCAGTAGGTTCAGAGACGAGGACGAGGCTACGGCGTCTAAGACGGTTTAAGCAGGCTCCATATACGACTCGATACTTGGGCAAGAGCAAATCAGGTTGCGATCGCCATACACGTTATCGACCCGATTGACCGGTGCCCAATACTTGTCCGCTCGCAGCGATGAAACAGGCCAGACTGCCTGCTCCCTGCTGTAGGGTCGGTCCCACTGACTAGCGGTTACCTCGTCCAGCGTATGTGGCGCGTTTTTTAGCGGGTTGCTGATTGGGTCAAAGCGTTCTTCCTCCACCGCTCTTATCTCGCCTCGGATCGACAACATGGCATCGCAGAAGCGATCTATCTCGGCCAAGGATTCTGATTCTGTCGGCTCAATCATCAGGGTGCCTGCAACCGGGAATGACATTGTCGGCGCATGGAAACCATAATCGATGAGTCGTTTGGCAACATCCTCTTCGGTGACTCCCGTACGCTCCTTCAAGGGACGTATGTCGATGATGCACTCATGAGCCACTGTGCCTTTCGCTCCGGTATACAAAACGTCGAAGTGGCCTTTCAGGCGGCTCGCAATGTAGTTGGCATGAACGATGGCAACACGACTTGCATCGGTAACACCATCCGGCCCCATCATTGCGATGTACATCCACGAAATGGGTAGAATCGACGCGCTCCCATAGGGAGTAGCTGAAATCACATTATTGGTAGCATCCAATCCTTTTAGTGGGGACACGACGGATGAAGGGAGATGCGGTGCAAGATGACTACTAACGCCAATAGGACCCATGCCGGGTCCACCGCCGCCATGCGGAATACAGAAGGTCTTGTGAAGGTTCAGGTGCGATACGTCGGCACCAAACTTACCGGGGCCCGCCAGTCCAACCAGCGCATTGAGGTTAGCCCCATCCACATAAACCTGCCCACCATGCTCGTGAATCAATGCGCAAAGTTCGACGATTGATGTTTCAAAGACCCCGTGCGTGGATGGGTATGTCACCATAATCGCAGCCAGGTCATTGGAGTGACGCTCGGCTTTATCCTTCAGGTCATCCATATCGACATTGCCGTTGTCATCGCAACTGACCAAGACGACTGTCATGCCGGCCATGACCGCGCTTGCTGGATTAGTTCCGTGGGCGGACGTTGGTATGAGGCAGACGTGTCGATGCGCTTCACCCCGAGCACGGTGATAACGCCTAATGGCCATCAACCCCGCATACTCACCCTGAGCTCCCGAGTTGGGCTGCAGTGACATGGCGTCGTAGCCTGTGCACTCTGTGAGCCAAGTTGCGAGTTCATCGAGCATGGCCTTGTAGCCTGTAACCTGGTGGCTCGGTGCGAAGGGATGGATGCGCGAAAATTCAGGCCAGGACACGGGGATCATCTCCGCGGCTGCATTGAGCTTCATGGTACAGCTGCCGAGCGGAATCATCGCGCGTGTTAGCGAAATATCTTTGTTCTCCAGGCGCTTGAGGTACCGGAGCATCTCCGTTTCGGTGCGGTAGTCGTGGAAGAGCGGGTGGCTAAGGTAGTCAACTTCACGCAACAAATTCTTGGGAATCCCAGAACTACCATTTTGAGGCTCACTCCCGAAAACTGCGCAGATCGCACGTAGTTCGTCATCGGTTGTGGTCTCGTCGAGAGACAGGCCGACACTCGTTGGTGATATTTTCCGAAAATTAAACCCAGCCAACTCGGCCTCTTGAACGATGTGCGTCGCGTCATCGACTTCCACGCATAGCGTATCGAACCACGAGGTATTTTCTAGCTTCCAGCCATTGGCAGTAAGCGACGTAGCAAGTGAAGATGTCATCCTGTGGACGCGCTCGCCAATGCCTCGTAACCCGTGGGGGCCGTGATGCATTGCAAAGAGTCCCGCCATGATAGCCAGTAGAGCCTGTGCAGTGCAGATGTTACTCGTCGCCTTTTCGCGGCGAATGTGTTGCTCTCGTGTCTGCATTGCCATACGCAATGCCTGACGTCCGTTACTGTCCACTGATACGCCGATCACTCGACCGGGCATCGATCGCTTGAACTCATCCCGCGTTGCAAAAAACGCTGCATGTGGACCCCCATAACCGAGAGGGACACCAAATCGCTGGGAGTTTCCGAAAACAACATCAGCGCCCATGGAGCCCGGTGATTTTAGGAGTGTAAGGGCCAGTAAATCAGACGCGACACCAACCAGGGCACCCTGCTCGTGGCAGTGATCAATGACAACGCTTAGGTCTCGGACATGACCGTAGGTGCCCGGATATTGGGCCAGGACGCCGAAGGCATCAGTTACAGTGATGAGTTCCTCAGGATCGATAATCTCAACGGTAATACCCAGTGGTTCAGCACGTGTCTCAACCAATGAAATGGTCTGAGGATGACAGTCGCTGGCAACGACAAATCGCTTAGATTTGGATTTTCGGTTCATGCGTTGCATGAGCGTCATCGCTTCTGCAGCGGCAGTGGCTTCATCCAGCAATGACGCATTTGCAAGCGGCATACCCGTCAGGTCGATAATGACTTGTTGGAAGGTGAGCAGTGTTTCCAGTCGACCTTGTGAAATTTCCGGTTGGTAGGGCGTGTAGGCGGTGTACCACCCGGGGTTTTCGAACACGTTTCGCAGCAATACCGGCGGGGTGATGGTGTCGTAGTAACCCATGCCGATACAGCTTCTGACCACCTTATTCTGGTTCGCGTAGTGTCTGAGTTTTGTCAATGCGGCGCTTTCGCTGAGAGCCGGAGGTAGTCTCAATCCCTCTTGGAGTTTGATGTTGTCCGGTACGGTCGTATCGATTAGCTGCTGGACGCTGTCAAAGCCCGCGCTTTGGGCCATTTCTTCTTGTTGAGCCAAGGTTGTACCAATGTGACGGTAGCTAAAAGCGTCGAAAACATCGCGGGTCAACGGCAGATCTCCAGGTAAGTTGGGGAAAAAGTCTCAAGCGATCATAGTAGCACTTGTCGATGTAATCCCAAGGTGGAGATATCGGTTTTGTTGGCGTGAATTTTCAGTAAATTTCGTTACGCATACCTGGCAGAGTTAATGTACCACTCGGTCTCGCCGTCGGGGGTTTTCAAATAGACAGTGTCGCCGGGCGCTTTCCCCAGCAACGCCCTTCCGAGCGGCGAGTCACAGCTGAGTAACCCGTGGTCGAGATCGAATTCGTCTGGACCTACTAGTCTATAGGTATGGGTTGCCCCATCCGCATCTTCGAGACCTATCCAGCAACCAAAAAAGATACGTCCTGTATCTGTAGGATGCGTGTCCACCACCTGCAGTTCGTCCAGTCTCTTCTGCAAGAACCGGACACGACTGTCAATTTCCCTCAGACGTTTTTTGCCATAGATGTAGTCACCGTTCTCTGATCGATCGCCGTTGAGAGCCGCCGCATGGACCGTGGCGGTCACCTGGGGTCTTTCGATCTTCCAAAGCGTGTTCAATTCATCCCGCAGCCGCTCCGCGCCCTCGGGCGTAATATAGGGAGACCCCTTAGCTCTTGGCGGACGGTATCGTGACATCAAATGTCTCTTTGGCTAGACCTAGTTATAAGCGAAAACGTAACAACGCTGGATTCGGATTGATCACTGAGACACCATTAACCCAACGATTTTCGGAACTTTAGCATGAGACTAGCGACACTCATTTTTGTATTCACCGCATTTGCGTCAGATGTGGCCCGATCGAGCGACGCCATTTGTCCTGAGCTTGAGGGGGAGTTTAGGCCTGGCGGATTGCTGTGGGGCGAGATCACACCGGGGACGTCGGTAAGATTTGCAGACATCGACGTGCCTGTATTGCCCGACGGGAGCTTTGTTATTGGTTTGGGCCGGAATGCGCCGAACGAAATGGATCTTACCGTCGGAGAAAACTTGGTTTGTTCGCTGAATATAGCGACTCGCGAATATCGTATTTCACGGGTGGAAGGTGTCCCACAACGAACGGTGACTCCGCCGGCAGAGCAGTTAGAGCGCATTCGACGTGAACGGGAAAAAGTCAGAGCGGCGAAAGCAAAAAGAATAGAAACCCCCGGTTTTTTGCAGGCCGTGAGAGAGGGGCTTTCGTGGCCAGCCACGGGCCGCATCAGTGGCGTCTATGGCAGTCAGCGTTTTTACAATGGCAATCCGGGCAACCCACACTATGGTGTGGATATTGCGCGACCGACTGGGACGCCAGTTTATTCGCCAGGGCCCGGTCTGGTGACATTAGCTGAGCCCGATCTTTTCTATAGCGGCGGTACCGTCATACTGGATCATGGATATGGCTTGAGTTCTTCTTTCCTGCATATGAGCCGTATTGATGTTGCCGTTGGGGATGTTCTGGAGGTGGGTGACTTGATAGGGGCCATCGGTGCGACGGGTCGAGCGACAGGGCCGCATCTCGATTGGAGAATGAGTTGGTTTAATCAGCGAATCGACCCTCAGTTACTGGTTCCGCCGATGCCCTGAGGGGTATTAGCGCGTATACTTGCTAGCCGGATGAGGAGATACCCGTGCTCGATAAAAAATTGCTGCAAATTTTGGTATGCCCAGTGACCAAGGCCCCCTTGGACTACGACGAGGCGAAACAAGAACTAGTTTGCAAAGCCAGTGGTCTTGCCTATCCCGTGCGGGACGGTATTCCGGTGTTGCTTGAAGGTGAGGCACGACAGCTCACGGCTGATGAGAAGCTGGGGTAGATCGCATGGAAGACACGATATTTGGAAAAATTACCCGCGGCGAAATACCGACAGACTTCCTGTACGAGGATGACCAGTGTGTCGTGATCAAGGATCTTTATCCGCAGGCGCCTACCCACGTGCTTATCATTCCTCGCAAACCCATCCCCATGCTCAGTATGGCGAGCGAGGAGGATCAAGCGTTACTCGGTCATTTGTTGGTTGTCGCTGGTAAGATTGCAGACCAATTGGGCGTAGCTGATGCGTTCAGACTCGTCATTAACAACGGCGCAGGTGGTGGCCAGACAGTGTTCCATTTGCACTTGCATATTCTCGCTGGTCGAGACATGAAAGAGGGTGAGCTTGCTGCTGGTTTGGCCCAGTAGACCACCTTCCACTTCTAACTTTTTTGAGATCCACGCATGAAGACTGCTGAAATTCGAGAAGCGTTTCTGTCGTATTTTGAGGACCAGGGGCACACACGTGTTGCGTCAAGCTCGCTCGTTCCGCACGACGACCCGACCCTTCTATTCACCAACGCGGGTATGAACCAGTTTAAAGACACGTTTTTGGGGCTCGAGCCACGTGACTACAACCGTGCCGCATCAAGTCAGCGTTGTGTGAGAGCTGGTGGTAAGCATAACGATCTCGAGAATGTGGGCTATACAGCACGGCACCACACCTTTTTCGAGATGTTGGGTAATTTCAGTTTCGGAGACTACTTCAAACGTGAAGCCATTCAGTTTGCGTGGACGTTTCTAACCGAAGAGTTGAAATTGCCCAAAGATAAGCTTTGGGTCACGGTACACGTGTCGGACGATGAAGCGGCAAACATCTGGATCGACGAAATTGGTGTTGACCCCAATCGTCTGTCGCGACTGGACGAAGATAACTTTTGGCAAATGGGCGATACAGGTCCATGCGGACCCTCATCGGAAATTTTCTTCGATCATGGCCCTGACGTCCCGGGGGGGCCACCGGGCTCACCCGACGACGATTTGGATCGTTACATAGAAATCTGGAATTTGGTCTTCATGCAATTCAACCGGGACAGTTCGGGAGAGTTACATCCGCTGCCAGCGCCTTCGGTCGATACCGGTATGGGGCTCGAGCGAATTTCTGCCGTCCTACAGGGTGTTCATAACAACTATGACATTGATCTTTTTAAGGCGCTGATTGCCGCAGCAGCCGAGATCTTAAGCGTTGAAGATCGCTCACACACATCGCTGCGGGTTGTGGCTGATCACTTGAGGTCCTGCGCGTTCTTGATTTCCGACGGTGTGCTTCCTAGCAACGAGGGTCGGGGGTATGTCCTGCGCCGTATTTTACGTCGCGCCATCCGTCACGGTAACAAGCTGGGCGCTACTGAACCCTTCTTCGCCGCGCTGGTGCCCGCACTTGTGAGGGAAATGGGCGAGGCTTACCCCGAGTTGGTCGCTCAGGAAGCGGCCATAATCAAGGCGCTTGCCTCCGAGGAAGAGCAGTTCGCTCGCACCTTGGATAAAGGGATGGATATCTTGGAAGACGCTCTCGCGTCGCTCAGCGGTGACCACATTCCGGGCGATGTCGTTTTCCGCTTGTACGACACGTATGGCTTCCCTGTCGATCTGACCAATGATATCGCGAGAGAGCGGGGCCTTGAGCTCGATATAGAGGGTTACGAAGCCGCCATGCAGGCGCAGCGTAAACGATCACAGGAGAGCGGAGCATTCCAAGTCGATTACAACAACGTGATTAATGTGGACGGTGAAACCGACTTTCTGGGGTATAGCGAGGTACAGGCGGAAGCAACCGTTCGGGGCCTTTTCAAGGACGGGCAGTCCTGTGAGCGCGCTGACGAAGGGGACGAAATTGTCGTCGTCCTGGACCGGACACCCTTTTATGGGGAGAGCGGGGGGCAGATAGGTGACACGGGCTACCTCATCACTGAAACGGCCAAGCTCGAGGTGCGAGATACCACCAAGGCGCAAGGACATCATTTGCATCACACCGTGGTTGTCAGTGGCTCCGTGACATCAGGCGACGCTGTTTTAGCAAGCATCGATCAATCACTTCGGACTCGGATTAAAGCGAACCACTCTGCAACCCACCTTATGCACGAGGCACTGAGGCAAGTGCTCGGTGAGCATGTACAGCAGAAAGGCTCGTTGGTTGATGCTGACAAGCTGCGGTTTGATTTTTCCCATAGCGAGGCCGTGACTGCTGAGCAGTTGTCGCAGGTCGCCGATATCGTCAATGATCAAGTGCGAGGCAACTCGGAAGTGCTCACTCAAGAGATGGGTATGGATGCGGCGATTGAGGCAGGGGCCACCGCACTCTTTGGTGAGAAATATGGCGATGAAGTTCGCGTACTGACTATGGGGACCAATCGTTTCTCGGTTGAACTCTGTGGCGGTACGCATGTCGAGCGCACCGGTGATATCGGGGTGTTCAGAGTCGTGAGTGAAGGCGGCGTTGCGGCGGGTGTTCGGCGAATAGAAGCGGTTACCGGTGTGGGAGCACTTCAGGACATAGCGAGAGCAGACAGTGCGCTGGCAGAGATTTGTGAGGTAGTGAAAGGTTCGCCTGCAACTGCTGCCGACAAAGTTCTGAGTCTTCGTAAGGAACTTCGCGAACTCGAAAAGCAAGTCACCCAATTAAAGCAAAAGCTAGCAACGGGTGCTGGCGCCGATTTGACTGCCGATGCGCAAGACGTGGGCGGCATCAAGGTGTTGGCAACGGTAGTTGATGGTGCTGATGCGTCTACCCTTCGTCAGACACTCGATCACTGTAAGAACAAGCTGGGCTCCGGTGTTGTGCTACTGGCTGCAGTGGATGGCGATAAGATATCACTGGTTGCCGGCGTAACAGCAGATTTAACCAACCGTGTTAAAGCCGGTGATCTCATGCGAGAGTTTGCGGGTCGCGTTGGTGGTAAGGGTGGGGGTAGGCCCGATATGGCCCAAGGTGGGGGCGTCGATGTCGCCGCCTTGAAACCAGCACTTTCTGATTTGCCCAGCTGGGTGGCTAGCCAGCTGATTTAAGCTGCAGGCTGTCGTGATAAAGCCCTCATGGGGCTTTTTCGCCTTTATGTGACTGGTCAAAACGTGTTTAATACGCGACTTTTCACCACAGACCAGACTGCTTATGGCACTGATCGTGCAAAAATACGGGGGCACCTCTGTTGGCTCGGTGGAGCGAATAGAGGCCGTCGCTGAGCGCATCGCGCGGCACCACTCAGCCGGTGATCAACTGATCATCGTCGTCTCGGCTATGTCAGGTGAAACCAATCGTCTTTTGGGATTGGCGCGAGAGTTGACACCCAACCCCAGCCCACGCGAACTTGACGTATTGGTCTCGACCGGTGAGCAGGTCTCCATGGCGCTGCTCGCCATGGCACTGCATAAGCGGGGTATAGACGCGCTCTCGTTGAAGGGCAGTCAGGTTGCGATTCGCACTGATAGTTTCCACAGCAAGGCGCGCATTCAAAGCATTGATGATCGACGGCTACGAAGCGAGCTTGATCAAGGCCGCGTGGTCGTTGTCGCAGGATTTCAAGGCGTTGATGAAAATGGCGAGATTACGACGTTAGGACGCGGCGGGTCCGATACGTCGGCTGTAGCCTTGGCAGCTGCCGTCAACGCCGACGAATGTCAGATTTACACCGATGTGGATGGCGTTTACACGACCGATCCCAGAATTGTGGATGGTGCTCGACGACTGGAGAGCATAACGTTTGAAGAGATGCTGGAAATGGCCAGCATGGGCTCAAAGGTATTGCAGCTCAGGTCTGTCGAATTTGCTGGTAAGTACCAGGTGCCATTGCGGGTGCTCAGTAGTTTCAAAGAGGGTCCAGGAACCCTTATAAAAATGGATGAGGACGATCCCATGGAAGCTCCAACCATTGCCGGCATCGCGTTTAACCGCGATGAGGCAAAGCTAACGGTCATTGGTGTCCCTGATACCCCCGGTATCGCTTATCAGATACTCGGGCCCATTGGCGATGCGAATATCGAGGTTGACGTTATTCTTCAGAACGTCGGTGATGAAGGAAGGACCGACTTCACGTTTACTGTCTCGCGCAACGATCTAGAGGAAGCCGAAGCTATTTGTGAATCCCATATCGCTGAGCTTGGTGCGCTTGAGTGGCGGTCTGATAGCAAGATTGCCAAAGTATCTGTGGTAGGGGTTGGTATGCGGTCTCACGCGGGTGTGGCGGCTAATATGTTTAAGGCGCTGGCCGAGGTTGGCGTCAATATTCAGATGATCAGTACCTCTGAAATCAAGATCTCGGTCATTATCGAGGAGAAGTTCTTGGAGCTGGCGGTTCGCACGCTACATTCTGCCTTTGAACTCGATCAACCACAGGCTGGAGAAGCGACGGGCTGAGGTGTAGTCTGTCCCTGTGTTTCATTAACAGGGAAGTTGACGATGCTAATCCTTACACGGCGTGTTAACGAGTCACTCGTCATTGGTGACAACGTGACTGTCACCATTCTGGGCGTTAAAGGCAATCAAGTCCGTATCGGGGTTAATGCTCCCCGCGATGTGTCAGTTCACCGTGAAGAGCTCGCGCACAAAGACGATGCGACATCAAATCCACAGGCAGACAAAGACGACCAACAGCGCTAGTTGATCTGAGCCAGCCGGATCCGTACTGTCGTTCCTGGCGGCCAGCTGCACCGATAAGGGTCGGTGGATTTACAGACATTGATCCCTTCGATAGTCTGGTCATCAAAGCAATAATAAGAGTCAGTGGAGGAGGAGCGCTTGACCTCTGTACTAGCCATAGAACCATTAACCCCTTTTATCGGCGCTGAAATTAC
>Ga0181595_10005449_pt1 | contig 11273 bp, 12 predicted proteins | sample 041ome_7_FD_145604 | JGI IMG/M metagenome (GOLD analysis project Ga0181595, IMG submission 145604) | Coastal salt marsh microbial communities from the Groves Creek Marsh, Skidaway Island, Georgia - 041401AS metaG (spades assembly) | ecosystem: Environmental > Aquatic > Marine > Intertidal zone...
AACTAGAAGAAGCAACAAATAAAGTATTTGAAATGGTATCTAGCGGAAAAGTTAAAATAAAAATTTCAAAAAAATATTCATTAAAAGATATTGCTAAAGCCCATACAGATCTAGAGTCACGAATCCTTACTGGACCTGCTGTAATAGTTCCTTAATCAACATCAACATCCATATCAGACATATGCAATTTTAATGCATTTGTAGAAATATGAATTTCTCGTATAAAAAAAAGTATGGAAACAATCATTGATAAACAACAAGATCCAAATATTAATCTTGCTAAAAAAACTTCATCTAGATAAAGTGCAAATACAGTAAGCATATTAAATAAAAAACCAAATGAGGCAAAAAGAATTGTCCATCTCAGAAGAGTAATTCTACCACTTAAATTAATAAACTGCTTTTTCCATTCTGGTGGAATATGTTTTTCATATACATGTTCATCATGAAGTTGTCGTATGAGGATACTTAACGAGTGAAATCTATTACTATAAACGCTCATTAAAAGTGGTATTGCAGGAAACATTAATGCGGTTACTGTGTAATCTATGTTCATACGAATCAATTTGATTATGAAACTAGCCTTTGTTATTTACAAGTAAAATATCATGAAACAATTAAATCTTCTCATAGAATTAACTAGAATAAATAAACCAATTGGATTTATGCTTTTATTTTGGCCTTGCTCATGGGGCTTAACAATAGCATATGGTTTTGAAAGTAATTTAAACGAATATTTTTTTTATTTAATTCTTTTCTTTCTAGGTTCAGTATTAATGAGATCTGCGGGATGTATTGTTAACGATATATTTGATAGAAATTTTGACAAAAAAGTTTTTAGAACAAAAAATAGACCTATAGCTTCTGGTCAAATCTCTATTAATCTTGCGCTACTCTTTGCAATAATTCTCTGTTTCTTGGCCTTTTTAGTTTTAATAAATTTTAATTATCTAACAATTTTTTTAGCAATATTTTCAATGCCATTAGCATTTACTTATCCCTTAATGAAAAGATTTACATACTGGCCTCAACTTTTCTTGGGCATAACATTCAACTATGGACTTATTCTGGGTTGGACTTCAATTAATAATGATATTAGCTTAGTGCCAATAGTTTTTTATATAGGAGCCATATTTTGGACACTGGGATATGACACTATTTATGGATATCAAGATATTATAGATGATGAAATAATAGGCTTAAAATCAACCTCTATAAAATTTAAAAAAAATGCTAAAAATTTTTTGTTTTCTTGTTATTTTGTTTTAATCATGGCTTTAATGCTTGGGGGTTATCTTATGAATTTTAATCTTAATTATTATTTATTTTTATCTATACCTTTTATACATTTATTTTTTTTTCAACTTAGAATTTTTGACATAAAAAATTCTTCAAAATGTCTCTTAGCATTTAAAAGCAATAATTTATTTGGACTATTAATTTTAATTTGCATTCTAATTGGTAAAAATTTTTAATGAATAAAACTATAATTTTTAAAAGATTATATAAAGACTATTCAAAAAAATTTATAAAAAAAATTATATTATCTGGAATTTTTTCAATTTTAGTTGCTGGAAGTACATCTGCAATTGCATGGCTTCTTGATCCAGCTATAAAAAAAATATTCATTGAAAAAGATCAAACTCTAATATGGTTAATACCATTTTTAATCATTTTAGCTTTTTCTGTTAAAGGTGTTTCTTTATATGTCGCTAAAGTACTCATGATAGACGTAGCTGAAGAAGTAAAAAAAAAACTTCAGTCAGATATGCTTAATAATTTAATTAAAGCTGATACCCAGATGATTGATAAAAAACACTCAGGTAAATTCATTTCAAACCTAACTTATGACGTTCAACATATTACAAATCTTTTAAGTAATGGAATACTAAATTTATTTAAAGACAGTTTGACATTAATAGGTTTGTTGACTGTTATGTTTATTCAAAATTGGAAATTGTCACTTGTTTCATTATTCATGATTCCTTTAGCTAGTTTTTTTGCAAAAACTCTTGGAAAAAGAATGGGAAAAGTTGCTACACAGGCCCAAGAAAAATCTGGTTTTTTAACATCATATTTAGTTGAATTATTCAAAAATCATAAACTAATAAAAATTTTCCAAAAAGAAAAATTTGAAAATCAAAGAGCAAATAAACATTTGGATGAATTAAAAGAAAAAAATAAAAAAATTAGCTCAGTTTATATAAGAATGTCACCAATTATGGAGACATTTACAGGGGTAATGATAGCTTTTCTAATTTTTTATTCAGGAAAACTTATTCTAAGAGGAGAAATAGATATTAATAATTTTTTTTCATTTCTAGCAGCTATGATGCTAGCGTATCAACCCGTTAGATCATTATCAACTTTAAACATAACAATAAATCAAGCTGTATCAGCAGCACTAAGAATTCTTCCAATTATTGATCAGGAAAATCAAATTCAAGATAGCAATAACGCAAATCAAATAACTATTAAAAAAGGAGATATTGAATTTAAAAATGTAAATTTTTGTTACAATTTAGAAGATGGGGATATTCTTCATTCTATCAATTTAAAAATTGCTGGAGGTAAAATGACCTCTCTGGTTGGAAATAGTGGCTCAGGAAAATCAACGATTTTAAATCTTATACCTCGCTTTTATGATATTCAATCAGGAGATATTATCATTGATGATCAGTCAATTTATCAAAAGACCATTAAATCATTAAGAAAAAATATTTCTCTAGTTAGTCAGGAAACAACTTTATTTGATGATACCATAAAAAATAATATTTTATATGCTAATGATGAGGCAACAGATGATGAAATTTATGAAGTTGCAAGATTGTCATCTTGTGATGAATTTATAAATAAACTTCCTGAAAAATATGAGACTTTAATTGGTGAAAATGGCGTGAGGTTATCTGGTGGTGAAAAGCAAAGAATATCAATAGCAAGAGCCATGTTAAAAAAAAGTTCTATAATACTATTAGATGAAGCTACATCATCTTTAGACTCTGAAACAGAGTCAAAAATACAAAATGCCTTAAACATTCTTACAGAAAATAAAACAACTATAGTAATTGCGCATAGACTATCTACAATTCTAAATTCAAATATGATTTATGTAATTGAATCTGGAAAAGTTATTGATAATGGAAAACATCAAGAATTGCTTAATAATTCTGAAGCTTATAAAAATTTCTATGAAAAACAAATCCAGAAGTAGTTATGTTTTTTTTTTATCAAATTTCTTTAATACTTTTAATTTTCTTATCACCATTTATTGTTCTTCTTAGAATTTTTAAAAAAAAAGAGGATAAATTTAGATTTATTGAAAAATTTGGTCTTTTTACAAAGAAAAGAAAATTAGGTAATATAATCTGGTTTCACGTATCTAGTGTAGGTGAATTAATGAGTATAATTCCACTTTTATATCACTATGAAAATAAAAAAAAAATTAACCAAATTTTAGTTACAACTAATACATTAAGTTCAGCAAATATAATAAAAAAATATAAATTTAAAAAAACAATACATCAATTTTTTCCAATTGACTCCATATTTATATCTCAAAAGTTTTTAAATTATTGGAAACCAAAAATTGCTATTTTTGTAGAGTCTGAAATTTGGCCAGGTATATTTTATTCTTTATCAAAAAAAAATATTCCTATAGTTTTGCTTAATGCAAGAATTACGGAAAAAACTTATAAAAGATGGTTTAGTTTTAAAAATTTTTCATATTCTGTATTTAAAAATATTGTCAGAAGTTACCCACAAAATTATGAGTCCATTAAATATCTAAGAAAATTAAAAGTAAAAAATATTAAATATATTGGAAATTTAAAATTTTCTGAAAATCCGTTTGATAAAAAAGATACATTAAACAAACAATTAAATCTAAAATTTAAAAGTTATAATAATTGGGTTGCTGCTAGCACACATGATAATGAAGAAATTATTTGTGCAACAGCACACAAAATTTTAAAGAATAAAATAAAAAATTTAATAACAATTATAATTCCAAGACATGTTAATAGAGTTGATGCTATTATCTCTGAAATTAAAAAACTAAAACTAACAGTGGTTCGTCATAGCGAGAAAGTAAAAAATTTAGAAAATGTGGATATTTACCTTGTAGATACTTATGGAGAGTCCAAAAAATTTTATAAAATTACTAATACAGTTTTTTTAGGCGGATCTCTAATCAAGCATGGAGGTCAAAACCCTCTAGAACCAGCTAGATATGGAGCAAGAATTTTACATGGCAGTAATGTTCAAAATTTTAAAGATATTTATAAATTTTTACATAATTTAAGTGTTTCAAAAAATATTAATAATGCAGTCCAATTAGCATCATCAATTTTGTTCAGACCAACTAAGAATAAAAACAATAAAATAAAACAATTGGGTAAAAAAATTCTGATAAAAACAGCAAAGGAATTGGATACATTAATAAAAAATGCAATTTAAAAAACCAAAATTCTGGGACTCAAAAAAGCTATCTATATTTTCAATATTATTATGGCCATGTGCTAAATTATTAGAATTTTACAATCTAATCAAAGTAAAAAAAAATATAACTTTTTCTGGCATTAAAACTATTTGTGTTGGTAATATCTATATTGGAGGGACCGGCAAAACATCTCTAGCTATAAGTATTAGCAAAATATTAAAAAAAAAAAATATTAAATATTGTTTTATAAAAAAATTTTACAAAAACCAAATTGATGAAATTAGATTGTTAGAAAAATATGGAAAAGTATTTTCTGAACATGACAGAGTAAATTGTCTTACTGATGCAATTAAAGATGGGTATGAGTTTGCAATTTTTGATGATGGTTTACAAGATTATTCGATAAATTATGATATTAAACTTTTGTGTTTTAACAATATTAATTGGATTGGAAACGGTTTAAGTATACCAGCGGGCCCATTAAGAGAAAATATCAATAGTTTAAAAAAATATAATTATATTTTCATTAATGGTAATTTGGAGAATTTAAAAAGTATTTCAAATTATATTTACAGAGCAAATCCAGAGTCAAAAATTTTCAACGGCACTTATATTCCTATTGATCTAAATAAATTTGATTTATCAGAAAAATATTTAGCCTTTTCTGGAATTGGTAATCATCAAACATTTGTATCAATGTTAAAAAAAAACAATTTTAAAGTCATAAAAGATATTGAATTTCCAGACCATTATGATTATCAAATAAATGATATAAATAAAATTTATTTGATTTCAAATAAACTAGATTGCAATATCATTACCACTGAAAAAGATTTTTTAAGATTAAGTGTTAAAAATAAAGATAAGATTAGATTTGTTAAAGCTGAACTTCATATAAATGAAAAAGAAAAATTAATTAATACTTTATTGCAAATTAATGAATAAAATTAAATATTTTTTTCAATTTATTTTAATAACATTTTTTTTTATTATTTTTAAACTAATTAAATTAAACACATCATCTTATCTAAGTGGAAAATTATTTGAATTAATTGGCCCATTTTTTAGATCAAAAAAAATAGTTCACTCAAACATTTTAAAAGCCTTTCCTGGATCAGACTACAAAAGTAGAAAAAAAATTATTTCAAAAATGTGGAACAATTACGGGAGAGTTTTTGCAGAATATATGTTTATTAAAGATTTTAGAAATAATTTATTCAATTCACATATAACCATAGAGGGAAGAGAAATACTTGATGAAATCAAAAAAAATAATAAGCCAGTTATATTTGTATCAGGACATTTTAGTAATTTTGAACTTATGGCAATGACTATTGATAAGCTTGGAGTAAAATTATCAACTATTTATAGACCGCTAAACAATCCTTTTTTAAATATAATTATGGAAAAAATTAGAAAAGATTTAATATGCAAAAATCAAATCAAAAAGGGTATTAGTGGTTTAAGAGAAATAATAAAATTAAATAAAAAAGGTTTTTCTACTGCCCTAATGATTGATCAAAGAGTCTCACAAGGAATAAGTATAAATTTTTTCAATCATAAAGCTTACACAACTACAATTCCAGCACAGCTTAATAGGAAATATGGTTATCCAATTATACCCTTGATTATTAAAAGATATAATAATGTAAAATTTAAAATAAAAATTTGTGAACCAATAATTTTTTCAAAAAATACCACTCAAAAAGAAATATCAGAAAAACTAAACGAAATATTGGAAAAAATGATACTTTCTAATCCTGAGCAATGGATTTGGTCACATAACAGATGGAAATAAAAACAATCTAACTTTTATCCAGATTTTCTCTTTTAACTGAGGCTTCTCTATAAGAATAATAGGGCTCTTGAAGATCTACATTCCAATAATTTAGATCATCTAAATTAATTAATTTTCCCGAAACTGCACAAACAACATGATCACCAGACTCAATTATTTTAAAATTATTAGGTAAATATTTTAATTTTGCTAATTTTTTTTTCATTTTTAGTTTATACATTTGTATATGAAAGTTGGAATTATTGGAAGTGGTGGAAGAGAACACGCCATTGCTTATTATTTAAACAAATCAAAAAAAATAGATAAGATTTTTTGCTTCCCGGGCAATGCTGGAACAGCTGAAATTGCTAAAAATGTTGAATTAGATTTAAATAATTTTGATGAATTTAAAAAATTTATTACTAATAACAATATAGATCTTATCATTGTGGGGCCAGAAAAACCGTTAGTTGAAGGGATAGTAGATTTTTTAGAAAATAATAAAATTAAAGTATTTGGCCCAAATAAATTATCATCTAAGCTCGAAGGATCAAAAATATTTACAAAAAAAATATGCGAAAAATATAATATACCCACAGCTAAATTTGGTGTTTTATCAAATTTGAAAGATGCTGAAAATTTTTTATCTAAAACAAAATATCCTACTGTTATTAAAGCTGATAACCTGGCATCTGGTAAAGGTGTCTATATTTGTGCAAATAAAAATGAGGCAATGAATGCGAGTAAAGAAATATTTAGTGGAAAGTTTGGAAAAACAAATAATGTTTTAATAGAAGAGTTTCTTAATGGTGAAGAAATGAGTTATTTTGTAATAACTGATGGTAAAACTATTCTTAAATTTCAAACAGCACAAGATCATAAAAGAGTAATGGAAGGTGATATTGGAAAAAATACTGGAGGTATGGGGGCATATTCTCCTTCAAAACTTATTAATGAAGAATTAGATAAAAAAATTATAGAAAAAATTATTAATCCAACTTTTAAAGCAATTGAAGATTTGGGCACAAAGTATACAGGTTTCTTGTATGCAGGTTTGATGATTGTTGAAAGTGAGCCATATCTAATAGAGTATAATGTTAGAATGGGTGATCCAGAATGCCAAACTATTTTACCAAAACTTGAAACAGATTTACTAGATATAATTAATTCTTGCTGTGATAAAAAACTACATGAGGTAAATATTAAGTGGAGTAATAAAAAAAGCTTATGTGTAGTTTTATGTTCTAAAGGATATCCTGACGAATATAAAAAAGATGTTCCAATTAATAATCTTGATAAAATTGAACTTAATAATTTAAATTATTTGTTTCATGCTGGTACAAAAAAAGAAGGAAATAAAATTTTAGCAACTGGTGGAAGAGTATTAAATTTTGTATCTTTAGCAGATGATTTTTCACTAGCCAGAAAAAAAATACATACAAATTTAGAAAAATTAGATTGGCAAGAGGGCTTTTATAGAAAAGATATTGGCTTTAGGGTTATTAAATAATGAGAATAATATCTGGGATCTTCAGGGGTAAAAAAATATTTCAACCAATTGATAACAATACGAGACCACTAAAAGATTTAGTTAAAGAATCAATTTTTAATATAATAGAACATTCTAAGAAGTTTAAAATTAACATAAAAGAAGCATTTGTTTTAGATTTATTCTCAGGGGTAGGTTCTTTTGGATTAGAATGCTTATCTAGAGGATCAAAATTTGTGACTTTTGTAGAAAATTATAATGGTGTATTGCCAATTCTAAAAAAAAATTTGATTAATTTAAAATCAGTTAAAAATTATAAAATAATAGAAAAAGATATAATAAAAAATATAAATTTTAATTTTCTGGATCAAAAATATAATCTAATTTTTTTAGACCCACCCTACAAAGAGAAAAATTTGTTTTCAATACTAAACGAGATAACTGAAAAAAAAATTTTATCTCAAGAAGGAATTATAGTTCTACATAGACATAAAAAACAAATTGATAAATTTCCGACTGAACTAAAAATCTTAGAAGAGAAAAAATACGGGCTAGCAAAAATTATTTTTGCATCTATCTAATGAAGAATTCGGCTTGTCTCTGCCTTAATTAATTCAACAGATGGTTGGTCATAAGGATTTATCTTCAATGCCTCAGCTAATAAAATTGTCTCTAAAATAAAAAAACAAAATAACTCCCCCAAAGTCTTTTCATCTCTTATTTTTATCTCAAAACTTCTAAATGGTATGTTTTTTTTTAAAAAAATATTTTCTGAAGCTGTTTTTTGTGCAAACAATATTTGATTAATATTCTTATTTTTTAGAAAACTATGACTCTTTAATATCTCACTCTTGTTTAAGGTTAAAGATTTCTGTTCTTTTGAAAAAAAGAAGGTAAAAAAATTATTTTTAAAACCATCTAAATATAGTTGCATTAAACTGTGATTATCCTTAGGCATATTAGAAATTATTGGTAATATTCCTAAATTTTTTTTTCCCAAACTTTCGGCTACAAGTTGTTGATACCATTCAAGTAAGCTTTTGGAATTAATATCATAATTAATGATTATTGAATTATATTTTTTCTTTTTTACATAAAAAAGAATTGACGCAACATTTGAAACTAAATTATCTAAAAAAAATTTATTTTTTATTAGACTATTTAATTGTTTAAATTTGTTAATATTTAAGTCCATTAATGCTGACGGTAACATGCCAACTTCGGATAGTACCGAATATCTTCCACCAATATAGTTATTGTGATGAATTATTTCAGATTTTAACTTCTGAGCTAATAAAAAAAGATAACTTTTTTTATTTTCTGTAATAAAAATATTTTTATCTTTTTTTTTTATTAAAATATTTGCATTAACTATTGTTTCCAAAGTATTTCCTGACTTAGAAACAATTAAATTTAGGAATTTTTTTTTGTTATTTAATTTCTCTCCATTAATTAGATTGTCAATGAAAATAAATTTTTTTTTAATTTTATGATTTAAAAAATCATAAATAGCCTGTGTGCCTAATGAAGACCCCCCCATGCCAATTATTCTAAAATTCTTAAATTTGCTATATTTAGATAATGTCTTTTTATCAAACTTATAATTAAAATTTGTTTTTAAGGACTCAATAATATAATTTTTTTTTTTTAAAATTTTATCAAGATTTTTTTTTATATATAAATTTTTTTTTTTTGATTTAAAATTTTTAAAATTTATATTCAAAGATTTCATTAATTCTTATTAATTTTACTTAATATAGAATTTACTAAATTTTTACTTGAATTATTAGTAGATTTTGAATTATTAATATTTTCATTAGAAGTAATCAAAGATTTAATACCTTCTTCTTTTTCAGTTTGGTTTTCTTCTGATTTTGGAATGGGCAGTTCATCAAAATTTGGTGGCATCACTAGAGGTGTTTTTTTTTTAACAAGAAATTCATCACTACTTTTATTCTTTGCGGAAGAAAATCCTTCCTTAACTGCTCCACAACCAGATAGTGTTAAATTAAAAAAAATTAGTGTTATTAAAATTTTAGTTTTATTCATTTTTAATTTTCTCATTATTACCTAAATATTCCATTAAAATCATAAAAACTACCCCTATAGTAATAAAAATATCTGCAATATTAAATATAAACCAGTGAAAATTACCAATGTGCAAATCTAGAAAATCGGGAACGGCATTATAAAAAATTCTATCAAATAAATTACCAAAGGCACCACCCATAATAAAAAGTAATCCTAATCTTTTTAGTCCATCATTTTTTAGTACCATTATAAAAATTATAAAAATTACAACAGCAATAAATACAGTTAAAAAATTGTATAGGTGACTTTCTTTAAAGGATAACAAACCAAACGCTACTCCTTCATTCCACACTAAATTTACATTTAAGTAAGCTGAAGAGTATAATTGATTTCCAAAATTTTTTTCATGAAAATCAATTACAAATATTTTTGAAGCTCTATCAAGAAAGAAAATGAAGCAAAAAATTGAAAAATTTAAATAAAATATTTTATTAAAATAATTAAGTTTCATTATGAATGTCTATCGCATGACACTTCATTTAGTTTCCAACAAACTGGACATTTTTTTCCTTGAGCCTTTGACGTTTCGACTCTAACTTCTGACTCATCATCATAAATAACACTTGCCTTAGAAGTAATGCATATTTCAGAGAAATCAATATTATCTGTATTAGGTTTTAAATTTTTATTTAATTTGATTTTTAATTCTGCTTCAAGGCTTGAGCCTATTTCTTTTGAGGCTCTCATTTCTTCAATGCTAACATTACAGACATTTCTAATTTTTAAAAGTTCCAGCCATTTATTATTTAAATCAATATTTTGAAAGCTACTAGGTATTTTTAAAAATTTTTGTAAATGAATGCTTTTATTATTTTCTGATATTAATTTATAAATTTCCTCCGTAGTAAATGAAAGTATAGGAGCAAACCATTTTAATAAACAATCTAAAATTATATTTAATAAAATAATTGTTGATTGTCTTTTAGGTGAGTCAACAGGATCACAGTAAAGAGTATCTTTTCTTATATCAAAATAGAACGCTGATAAATCTACAGTACAAAAATTTAAAAGTTCCTTATATAGATTATGAAAATCATAATTTTTAAAATATCGATTAAAATTTTGATTTAATGTAAAGATTTTATTTAAAATAAACTGCTCCAATTCAGGTAGCTCATTTATTTTTAATTCATTTAAATCTATCTCTTTAAATTTATCATTTAGATTTCCAAGCAAATACCTAAAAGTATTTCTAATTTTTCTGTAAGAATCTGCATGTTGCTCTAAAATTCCATAGTCAATTCTTAAATCCTCTGCATAGTTTGAGGAAGCTACCCAAATCCTTAAAATATCTGCGCCATATTTCTTTAAAATCTCCTCTGGTGCTATGACGTTACCTAAAGATTTTGACATCTTTAACCCTTTTCCATCTACTACAAATCCATGGGACAAAATTGACTCAAATGGTGCTCGTCCTCTAGTTCCGCATGACTCTAATAATGATGAATGAAACCAACCTCTATGTTGATCTGAACCTT
>Ga0181595_10005451_pt1 | contig 11272 bp, 8 predicted proteins | sample 041ome_7_FD_145604 | JGI IMG/M metagenome (GOLD analysis project Ga0181595, IMG submission 145604) | Coastal salt marsh microbial communities from the Groves Creek Marsh, Skidaway Island, Georgia - 041401AS metaG (spades assembly) | ecosystem: Environmental > Aquatic > Marine > Intertidal zone >...
ACTATTGAGCGCATAGTCCGCACCAATGCTCCACAAAGTTCCTGTTTCTGCATGACGGATTTTACTGTCATCCCTTTGCCATTGCAGTTTGTAGGTCAGAGCCTCACGCTTATAAGCAAGTTCCGCCATCACTGCGTCGCCATCACGATTACGGGTGATATGCTCACTGTGTTGCAACATCACACCAGCAGACAGCTGGCCTCCAGAGAGTTCCATCAGTTTAAAGTGAGCCAGAATACGCTCAGCATCAATGTTGTTCAACTCACGCGCCTGACTGTAAGCAAAATAATAAGGGTAGGCTTTAAAGCCTGAGTCACCATAACTCAAAGTCCAGTCATAACCACCAGCCACTTCATCACTAGCGCCTGTCTGATAGGTGGCTTGCAGCTGAAAGCCTTCGATGACAGGGCTCTGATACCCAACTATATTCTCAAGCCTGTCCTGCCCTGCCGTTAACTGTGCTATGTCATTTAAGGTTTCGTTAAATAAATCGATTTTGCCTTCGGACTTTTTAAAACGGGTGTCATTCTTACCAAAAACTAACTCCCCCCAATTCCCGGCCAAACCTATATAAGTATTGCGACTGCCGAGACGATGGCCTTTATTCGCATCGTCCAGACCATTCACCTGCCACTCATAGACCATAATCAGATCCAGCCCTTCAGTCAGCCCCTGCTTGGCTTTGAAACCCAAACGACTGGAAGGCGCTTCAATTTGCGCTCCTTGATCGGAGTAACGATATAGGCCTTTATCTACATATAAGCCTTGCAACTCCAGCTTACCGTAGAAATCCCATTCAAACGCTTGGACTCCAGTACTCAGTAGAAGTAATGAACCAATGGCAGCACAATGTTTCATGTTCAAATTCGCCCCCTTATTTACTAGGCTCACTTCTGGCAATATATTTATGCCAAAAGCCACAAAATAAAAAAAATTTAACTACATACCTCGACCAAATATGACTTGAATAGAAGATTGCTTACCACATCAGTTAAGACACATACTTGAACAGACCAGATTAAATATATTGCTTTGAAAAACATACATAATAACAAAGCGACAATTATGAAAAATAAATCAAACTGGTGTGTCCATATAAAGCTGATGAATAAAGCTGTGGATTAGATTATTTTCCGTGGTTCTTATTGTTTAGCCTGATTTATCGACAAAACAACAGTGTGAAAGACTGCCCTATCCTTTGGGATGCTGATGCAATGAACTGCACCAAATGAAATAACCTGACCCATCGAAAGTGAATAGATTAGTTCCTTCAGTTGTTTTTACTAAATAACACTTCATAGGGTTTTAGCGGATAAAATGACATATGTCAAAATAGGGCCCAAACAAAAACTATTTCAGCTTACTGGGTTACCCCTTATGCAATATACGATTCACAGTAGTAATAGCTCTTTTAAAGCTAAAGAATGAAAGATGGACTGGCATAAACACTACGAACCGTGCAGTCAGAGCGTTGAACCGCCTCACCTATGGCCCTGGTTGAATAGCCCCCCGCTAGGATATGCCATTGAAAATAGAAAACTTTTTCTGTCCTGCATATGTTAACCACAAACACAATAGTAAAGAGGAAAACATGCCTAAGCTATTGGCAATCCCTTGTGCCATGGAGCTGAGTATTGAGACTCTTAACACGCTGGGAACACATTATTTGCCACATTTTCCATCTGCTTAAAACAGAAAATCTGTGGCTAAAAACTGGGATGAACCTTGTTTTATCATCTCTTTCATCAGCGCTATTTGCTCTGGGTTGTATTTACAGGCAACCAAAGTGGGGATAGAAAACTGCAATAAAGCATCTTCCACCGACAAAGTGCCTTCAGCTGAGTTTTTCCGGCCAGTGAAAGGAAAACTATCCGGACTGCGTTGACATTGGCTGTTGATATTAATACGGCCCACCTGATTGGCGAACATATCCACCAGCTCCCCTATTTGCTGCGCATCCTGGCCAAAAATACTCAGTTGCTGGCCGTAATCAGAGTGGATCACATAATGGATCACTTCGTTGATATCGTCATAAGGCACCACTGGCACTAAAGGACCAAACTGCTCTTCCTGATACAGCCTCATCTGACTATTGACCGGATAGAGCAATGCAGGACGCATGAGCGAGCCCGCACTTTGGCCGCCTTCAGGGTTCATCACTTTAGCGCCGTGTTCTATAGCATTGGCGATTAAACCTTTTAAAAAGTCGACTTTGCCTGGCTCAGGTAAAGGCGTAATTTGCACTTTGTCGGTCCAGGGTAAACCCAGTTGCAAAGCACTGATGGCCTCTGACAGTTTTTGCACAAAAGCTTCGGCAACTGAACGCTGCACGAAAAAGATTTTTAACGCAGTGCAGCGCTGACCATTAAAGGACAGAGCCCCCATCACAGCCTCTTTGACCGTTAGATTTAAATCGGCATCCGGCAACACTATGGCTGGGTTTTTCGCATCTAATCCCAGCACTGCGCGCAGACGATGTGGCCGTGGATGCAGTTTTTTTAAATCGCTGGCGCCTTTGTTGGTGCCGATAAAAGCAAATAAGTCGACACTGCCACTTTCCATTAAAGCACCGACAGTTTCACGGCCACGGCCGTAAATCACGTTAATAACTCCTGGCGGAAAGGATTGTGCAAAGGCTTTTAATAAAGGCTGGATCAGCAAAACACCATATTTTGCTGGTTTAAAAATAACCGTATTGCCCATGATTAAGGCTGGGATCAGTGTGGTAAAGGTTTCATTCAGCGGGTAGTTAAAAGGCCCCATACAAAGCGCGACACCTACAGCGACCCGGCGAATTTTGCCTAACGTGCCCTGCTCTATCACAAAGTGGCTGGCGCTGCGGTCTTGTTGCTTTAAAGCTTGTATCGTATCGCGGATATAATCGCAGGTGCGGTCAAACTCTTTGGCGGCATCAGGCAAAGGTTTGCCTATTTCCCACATCAATAGACGGATCACTGCGTCACGCTGCAACAGCATGGCAGCAAGGAATTTCTCCACTGCCACCACCCGTTCCATCACCGCCATAGAGGGCCAAACACCACGGCCTAAATCATAAGCTTTTAACGCTGCATCCAAAGCAGCTTTGGCGGCAGTTTCGTCCATTAACGGCGTCGCACCTAATAAAGTTGGGGTCAGTTCACCTGCGCTATTTCTAAGCGCTACCGGACTATAGACAGGCGCTAAATCGCCCTGCCACTGACAGAGTTTGCCGTTGAGTAAATAGTCACGCTGCTCTATCGGACCTGAGAGTTGCCACTGGGCCGGGATTTCAGCCTGGGTTGGAAAATACAAAGACAGATCAGCAGACATGACAAACTTCCTTTTAGCTAAAAGTGTTCAAATGAAAACGGCTGGAAAAACTACGGAATTGCTCTTTAGTAACTATAGCGCCTGTATGCTCGACCACAAAACTGGCAAGAGTCGCAGCGTATTGGCAAGAAGCCAAAGGCGATAAACCATTTAACCTGCCAGCCAGATAGCCGCCGTTAAAGGAATCTCCTGCTGCTGTGGTATCTACCACTTTTTTGACGGGCACTGCAGGGCATTGGAAGCTTTTTCCTTCACTGTAACCAAGCACTCCGGCAGAGCCATTTTTCACGATAATTTCTTTGACGCCCAGGTTCTGCAGTTGCGCCAACACATCGGCAGCAGAGGTACTGCCGTAAAGCACTTTATGGTCGTCCAGCCCAGGCAATGCTATATCAGACAAGGCATAAGCCTGATCAAAATTAGCCCGGCAAATCTCAGCGTCAGGCCAAAGCGCTGGTCTGTAGTTCGGGTCAAACACAATCTGTACGCCCTTGGCTTTTAACTCTTTAATCAGCCCAAACAGATAAGTGCGATCGTCCACAGACAAAATAGCCAGACTGATCCCAGAGAAATAAAACACATCGGCCGGCAATAACTGTTCAACACCATAGTTTTGCCTAAACAAAGCCAGACTCTGTTTTGCAGCCGAACTGTCGCGCCAGTAAACGAAACTGCGCTCACCAAAACAGTCAGTGTTGATCATATATAAACCAGGCCGGGCTGTTTTAGTGCGAAGCACCAGGGAGCTATCGAGTTTTTCCTGTTCCAGTTGAGCGATCAGTTTGTCGCTGACTAAATCAGTGCCCACTGCAGATAGAAACTTCAGGTTCAACTGCTGCGAAGCACTGCGCTTACAGTACACCGCTGTGTTGAAGACATCTCCGGCAAAGGCCTGATGGTAGACGTTATCCACGAGTTGGAACAACTCCACCATACACTCACCAAAAATTACGACTTGTTTCATTGCTTAATCCTTAGATATGGCCTCAGGCAACCTGGCTATGCCGCACCCTGCTTTGTTCTGCCACAGCAACAGACTGACGGGTCAGTTCAGTAATAGCAGCCCAGTTTTGTTGTAACACCAGATCTTTAGGAGACAACCAGGAACCACCAGCGACAAAGACATTAGGTAAAGCCAAAAACTCTGCCAGATTATTCAGTTGCACACCACCTGTTGGGCAAAATTTAACCTGCTGGAAAATCCCAGACAAAGCTTTCAACATCTCAATACCACCAGATAAATGGGCTGGGAAAAACTTTAGCTCTGTTAATCCCATCTCCAGTGCCATTGCCATTTCAGAAGGAGTTGCCACACCTGGCGCTAAGGCCAGTTCGGTTTTGATCATGGCTTGGAGTAAATCAGGTGTGCTGGCAGGACTGACTAAAAATTGTGCGCCGGCCGCTTTGGCATTGATCGCGTCTTTAGCTGATAAAATGGTACCGGCACCAGTTAAAAGCTCCGGTACTTCTGCACGAATAGCACTGATGCAGTCTAAAGCTGCAGCTGTACGCAGCACCACTTCAACAGCTGTAACTCCGCCTTGCAGCATCGCCTTCGCTATAGCTACTGCTTGAGCTGGTTGCTCGGCCTGAATAATAGGCAGCAACAAACCACCTTTGAGTAAGGAAGATAAAGAGTTCATTCAACAAGGTCCTGTAATAAAGCGGCAATCTCCGTGCCTTGGGGTGCTAAAAGTAAAGGGCAAAGCTGTTGGTAAGCAGCTGCCAGTTCAGTTTTAAAAGCTTGAGACTGCTGCAATGCAGGAGGAAATACTGCAGACAAGGCTAAAAATAAAGCGGTATCTGCAGCTGCATCGTCAGTGCATTGGGCGGCAACCCCGAACAACACAGTGGCTAAAGGATCCACCAACGCTGTTACAGGTTGTTGCTGATAACGTAACCGGATAAACAGCAGCCAACTGGCGACTACCAAGCTTAACCGCTTGATAGATCGGCCACTGGCTAAGTTGTCCAGAATAATTGGAAAGACCCGCATAGGCAGCTTTTGTGAGCCATCCCAGGCAATTTGTGCCAGCAAATGCCGGATAGCCGGGTTGTCAAAACGCTGGAAAATATCGGCGCTGTACTCAGCCGGGTTTAATTCAGCAGGGGCATGGAAAGAACCAATAATCTCTTCTTGTGCCAGTTTTTGCACAAAATTGCGTAGCTGTGGTTGCTGCATGGCATCAAACACAGTGTCCAAACCACACAAAGAGCCTAAATAAGCCAGAGCCGAATGGGGTGCATTGAGTAACCGCAACTTGGCTTTTTCAAAAGCTTTGACATCCTGAGTGTAAGTCACACCGACCTGATGCCAGGCAGGTCTGTGGGCTGGCAGACTATCCTCAATCACCCACTGACAGAATTTTTCGCGTTTAATAGGCCAGTTGTCCTGATAACCCAGTTCAGCCGCCAGTTGTTTTGGCAGCATTTCATCTGTGGCAGGCGTAATGCTGTCCACCATAGTGCAAGGGCATAACAGTTGCTGCTCCAGCCAGTTGGCTAAAGCAGGTTGCTTTTGCCGGGCAAATGTCAGCAAGGCATTTCGAAGTTTATGGCCATTATCTGTCAGGTTATCGCAGCTTAGCACCACAAAAGGTGGCACATTGGCGGCAAATCTTAACGCCAGCGCCTGCACTAATAAACCTATAGCAGAACGGGCTTTGACGTTAGTCTCTAAATCGTGCTGAATGTCGGCATGAGTTAAATCCAGCTCACCCAAGGCATTTAAGCAGTAGCCTTTTTCTGTGATGGTTAGCGTCACGTAATAGCTGGTTGGGGCAGCTAACCTCTGCAGCACTTGTTCATACTGTTCAGTAGCGACCAGCAATTCACGTATAGACCCCACCACCTGATATTCGGTGCTTTTATCCAGCAATACCAGACTATACAAACCCTGTTGCGGCGTTAAAGCTTTGGCTAAATCGTTGGATCGCATCGACACCACAGAAATGCCCCAGTCACCACCGTATTTCAATGCGAGATCTGTGTACCAGGCCTGATGTGCCCGGAAAAAAGCGCCAGGGCCAATATGCACTATGCCAATGCCTGTAGTCGCCGGATCATAAGCGGGCAGCTTGAGTTTGGCTTCGAGCTGCTGCAACAAGGCTGGCTGTAAACGAGGAATATCAATGCTCATGCTTAATCCCTTAGTCCAACTGATAGGCTTGCTTTACCAACTGATAAGTCAGCTGCTGTGCCAGTTCATGCGCTTCGTCTTCGTTTAAGCGATGTTCAGCCACCAAACCAGCTAAAAAGCGACAGTCAATACGGCGGGCCACATCATGCCGGGCCGGAATAGACAGGAAAGCCCGGGTATCGTCGTTAAAGCCTACTGTGTTGTAAAAACCTGCAGTTTCAGTCACCTGATGGCGGAATCGCAACATGCCCTCAGGACTGTCATGGAACCACCAGGCAGGCCCCAGTTTTAAGGCTGGGTAATGACCGGCCAAAGGCGCCAGTTCGCGGGCGTAGGTCGTTTCATCAAGGGTGAACAAAATAATTTTCAAAGCGGCGTTGTTGCCGTATTTATCCAGCAGAGGTTTTAAGTTACTGACAAACTCAGTCGGGCTTGGAATATCAGCGCCTTTGTCAGCACCAAAACGCTCAAAAATCGACGGGTTATGGTTACGAAACGCGCCGGGGTGAATTTGCATTGTCATGCCATCTTCAATGCTCATTCCTGCCATTTCCGTCAGCATCTGAGCACGGAATAACTCGGTTTGCTCTTTGCTGGCTGTACCTGATAAACAGAGCTGAAACAGGCTGCTTGCTTCAGCTTCAGACAAATTAGCAGTTTTCGCTGTTGGATGACCATGATCCGTCGCTGTCGCACCATGGTCGCGGAAAAACTGCCGACGAATACGCAGCGCCTGTAAATAACCCTGCCAGCTATGGGTGTCCTTGCCAGTTTGCTCGGCCAGCTTTTTGATATTACTCAGAAAATCAGCACGGTCAGCGTCTATCACATCATCTGGTCTGAAGGTGGTGATCACGCGTTTTTCATAACCAGTGCCTTTTAACGCTGCATGGTGTTTCAGCGAATTCACTGCGCCTTCGGTGGTCGCTATTAATTCGATATTAAATTTATCCAGCAAAGCACGGGGCTTAAATTCAGGCTTCACTAACTGTTCGTTAATGCTGTCGTAGTACAAATCTGCTGTTTCCGAACTTAACGCATACTCTAATCCAAAGACGTCATGGAATACGCTATCGAGCCAAATGCGGGACGGCGTGCCACGGAACAAGTGATAATTTTGGGCAAAGGTATGGAAAATTTTGCGGTAATCGGTTTCAACCGGTGTGCCGTCTTTGGTGCGAATACCTAAAGATTCCAGCGAAATGCCCTGGCTGTACAGCATGCGAAACACATAATGATCCGGCAACAGCAGTAAGCTGGTGGCATTGTCAAAATTAGCATTGCTGGCAAACCAGCTGGGATCGGTATGGCCATGCGGGCTGACAATAGGCAAGTCTTTAATGCCGGCATACAAACGTCGGGCTATGGCGCGAACTGTTGGATCGGCCGGGAATAATCTGTCTTGATCAAGTACTAAAGCTTTAAAGTTGGCCATATAAATTCCTTACAGGGTCACGCCATTTTTCCAAATGGCAATTTCTTTGTTGTCTGATAATTCGTTTTTGGTATTTTTGCCCGAGGCGATATCAATCAGCTCACGGAAAAACTGGTAGGAAAAATCCTGCGCATTCTGGCCTTGTTGCAACAAAGCGCCGGCATCAAAATCTATCCATTGGGGTTTACGTTTGGCTAAATCGCTGTTAGACGAAATTTTTACAGTAGGCACAGGGAAACCCAGCGGTGTGCCGCGGCCCGTGGTAAACAGCAGCATGGTCGCGCCACTGGCCGCTAAGGCTGTGGACGACACCGCATCATTGCCAGGGCCCTGCAGTAAAGTTAAACCTTGTTGCTGCACTAAAGCGCCATAAGGAATGACTTGGGTCACCGTGGCTGAGCCGCCTTTTTGAATGGCACCTAAGGATTTCTCTTCCAATGTAGTTAAGCCACCGGCTTTATTGCCAGGGCTTGGGTTTTCGTAAACGGGCTGTTTGTTATCGATAAAGTACTGTTTAAAGTCGTTGACCAAAGTGACGATGTCGGAAAACACAGCTTGGTTGACAGCTCGGCTCATCAGCACTTGTTCGGCACCAAACATTTCCGGGGTTTCGGTCAGCACTACTTTACCGCCTGCGGCGCAGACTAAATCGGCAATACGGCCGACCAGCGGATTGGCTGTTAAACCACTTAAACCGTCTGAGCCACCACATTTCATGCCGACCACTAAGTCAGACACTGGACAGGCAGTGCGTTTATCCTGCTGCATCATTTGCACTAGTTCAGCCACAGCTTCTAAGCCCAGCTCTAACTCGTCTTCCACTTGCTGAGCATTAAAAGAGCGTAAACGGCTTTGGTCCAGCTCAGGGCAGGCTTTTAGTAAAGCTGCCAACTGATTGTTTTCGCAACCTAAACCCAGCACCAGCACAGCACCAGCATTGGGGTTTTGCATCAGGCCAGCCAATACAGCGCGGGTATGGTTTAAATCATCGCCTAACTGAGAGCAGCCAAAAGGATGGGTGTAGGCAAAAACACCGTCTGTTAATCCGGCAAATTGCTGATTGGCCTTTTCGGCTATTTTCATCGCGGCACGATTGACACAACCTACAGTATTTAAAATCCATAATTCGTTACGGGTTCCCACCCGGCCATTAGCTCGGCGATAACCCATAAAATGGGTAGGCAATTCGGCAGGGAATGCTAAATCATCAGCCGTGCAGCCGCGGTACTGGTATTCAATTTGATCAGACAATAAGGTTTTCAGATTATGTGAATGCACCCAGCTACCGGCCGGAATATCCTGCTGCGCAACACCTATGGCGTAACCATATTTGATCACAGCTTCGCCTTTTTTTATCAGCTTTAACGCCACTTTATGGCCTGGTTGAATATCCTCTTTTGCCTGTACGTCGTGCCAAGGCTCAATCAAAGCCTGACCTGAAGCTAAAGGCTGTAATACCACCAGCACATTGTCGCGTGGATGCACCTGCAACAGGCTCAACTGAATAGCGGCCGGGTCGGCAATGTGGGGGCTGCAGCCCTTTATTTGTTCTGTCATTTTTAACCTGCTACATAGCTTGTCTATCGGTGGCAAAATAGAGTAAAAAAAACTCTTAGCCAATTTTTACTTTGGGCCAGCCCAAGCTTTTCCGTTGATGCGGACATTGCTCAATTTGAAATCACTAGTGTTGTCCAATACACCTAATTTTGCTTGCTCAAAGCTAACATCTGTCATTTGAATACCGCTGATACCAGCTCGGGGCAAACCACGAATTTCAAAAGCACGCTGTGCCTTTTTTACTCTGAAATTGCTGATACTCAGGTCTTTGACTTGAGGCAAAAACGGCCCTGCATCACCTTCCTCATAGTAGAAATTGATAACAATAGCGTCTTTGACTTCGCCAATTTCAATGTCATCAACAGCAATTTGTTCAATTAAACCGCCACGCACAGAGTTGGTTTTAATTCTCAAACCCCGTTCCAGATCAGGGCTACTCATGCGACAACGCCGGGCGACTATTTGTCTGGCGCCACCTGAAATTTCACTGCCAATCACCACTCCGCCATGACCAGATTTCATCAGGCAATCCTGGATCAGAACTTGTTGGATAGGAGTGGCTAAACGGCGACCATCGGCATTACGACCTGACTTTAAGGCAATGCAGTCATCGCCGGTATCAAACAGACAATTCTCAATCAATACCCGCTGGCAGGATTCGGGATCGCAGCCATCAGAGTTTGGACCATGGCTAATGCAATTCACGCCCCGGATCACCACATCTTTACAAAGCACAGGGTTAATCAGCCAAAAGGGCGAGTTGCGAATAGTGACGCCTTCAATCAATACCCGCTCACACTGATACGGCTGAATAAAAGGTGGCCTTAATCTGTTGTTGTTTAAAATACGTTTTTCGACTGGGACTCCAGCTTCGGCCATAGCAAATAGCTGATCGCGGCCAGCTTTTTGATCAGTCGCAGGGTCCAGTTTCCAAGGCGTATGTTTCCATACCCCTTTCCAGGGCCACCAGTTATCGCTACTGGCATTGCCTTCTAAGATACCTTCACCTGTCACCGCAATATTCTGCTGCTGATAGGCATAAATTAAAGGTGAAAAGCCCATCAGCTCCACACCTTCCCAACGGGTGAACACTTCTGGCAAATAAGCTTTGGGGTCAGTCACAAAAGATAAAACAGCGTTCTTTTGCAGATGCAAATTCACATGGGATTTTAAATGAACGGGACCAGTTGACCAGAGACCTTCAGGAACGATGACACGCCCACCGCCAGCCTGATGGCAAGCGGCGATAGCTGCAGTCAAAGCCTTATCACAACGCTTATTTTTCTCTGCACCAAAGTCTGTGATAACAAAATCGCGATCTGGGTAAGATGTGTTTTTTAGATCTGTCAGGATTTTATTTGCGAGATCCCGAACCGTATCCTTTATCGTTGTTGAAACAGCCGTCACAGGAAAACTAAGCAAAGGCTGCAGTGCCGCGGAGGCAATACCAGCTTTGAGTAAAAAGCGTTTTTTCAGATCAGGTTGTAACATCCGTTATTCCATCTTTGTGTTACAGCATAAAGCCAGAATAGATCAGCTGATTTATGCTTGTTTAAGCAGCATAATAACGCATTTGCCACCGGTAGCAATAGGTGAGCACAAAATTTTGCCACCGATGGCAACTGGTCAGAGAAGTACAAAAAGAAGATTCCATTATTGAAATAAACAAGCCAGCAACGGCGCTAAAATTCAGGCGGCGCAGACTCTGTTGCGACCTTGCTGTTTGGCCTGGTATAAAGCTTGATCCGCCAAAAACAGCAGCTGCTTGGCATCTGTTAATTCGTCACTTATGGCCAGCCCGATACTGACAGTAATACTGATACTATCCGCTA
>Ga0181595_10005454_pt1 | contig 11271 bp, 10 predicted proteins | sample 041ome_7_FD_145604 | JGI IMG/M metagenome (GOLD analysis project Ga0181595, IMG submission 145604) | Coastal salt marsh microbial communities from the Groves Creek Marsh, Skidaway Island, Georgia - 041401AS metaG (spades assembly) | ecosystem: Environmental > Aquatic > Marine > Intertidal zone...
TACGCCTATGTGCGATCGGCCGAGACCAAGCCGGTAGCCGCGTAGCGACGCTCGCCGACAAATAGCGCGATCAGAATGCCGCCACTTAGCGCGAGCGTTTACACCTCGTGGCGTGACCGGTCAGGGCCGCTGTCGCGAAACTTGAGAGTTACGCGACACCTCGCACGTGTCGGCCATAAACTATACGCTCCCGGACAGGGGGTGATCGATGGCCAGACGCGATCTGTTAACGGGCGACGAACGCCGCGCGTTGTTCGGCGTGCCCCTCGACCATGCCTCGCTCGCCAAGCATTACACGGTTGCCGATGAGGACCGGCCACTGATCGAAGCGAAGCGCGGCGACGCCAACCGGCTCGGCTTCGCGCTGCACCTCGCCCTGCTGCGTCATCCCGGCTTCGGCATACGCCACGACGATGTCGTCCCCGATTTTCTGATCCGGCACCTGGCCGCGCAACTCGACATCGCGCCCACAGCGTTCGAGGGCTACGCGCATCGCGCCCAGACCCGGCTCGAACACGCCTGGGAGGCGATGGAGCGTTTGCGCCTGCGCGCGTTCGAGGCGGCCGACGTCCCCGGCGCGCTCGGCGCAGCCACCCGCGCGGCGGAAGCGACCGAACGGGGCAAGCCGATCGCCGCGGCAGTGCTGGGCCATTTGCGTGCTGCCCGGATCGTTCTGCCCGCGCCCGCCCGTATCGAGCGGATCGGGGTGGCGGGGCGCGCCATGGCGCGCCGCCTCGCGGCCGACACGCTGGTCGATGCGCTTGCTCCGGAGCAGGTGACGGGGCTGGATGCGTTGCTGATCGTGGACCAGGATCGCAGCACGACGCCGCTCGCGTGGCTGCGCGACACGTCGGACAGCCCGACCGCGCGCAATCTCGCCGGCATTCTCGCCCGGCTCGCGCACGTGCGCCGGCTCGGGCTCGACCCGGGCATGGCCGGCCGCATCCACGAGCACCGCTTCGAGCAGCTCGTGCGCGAAGGCCACGTCGCGCCCGCGTTCCTCCTGTCCGACTACTCGCTCCGCAGAAGGCGCGCGACACTCGCCGCAGCCGTCATCGACCTGGAAGCGCGGCTCGCGGACGCCGCGATCGAGATGTTCGGCAAGCAGACCGGCCTCCTGTTCGCCAGGGCCAGGGCCGCGCAGAAGCGCGGCATCGAGGCGACCACACGCGACGTGAACCGGCTCATGCGGCTGCTGGGCGCCACGGTCGGCGCACTCCGGGTCGCGCGCGAGGACGGGTTGGACGTCTGGGCGGCGCTCGACGACGGGGTGGGCTGGACGAGGCTTCTGGACGCCGAGAGCGAGGCGACCGCGATCGCCGACCTGACTCGCGACGAGCCGCTGATCCGCGCGGCGGGGCGCTACATGACGATGCGGCGCTACGCGCCCGCGTTTTTTGACGCGTTCCGGTTCAAGGCGGCAGGCTCGCGCGACGGCGTGCTCGGCGCGATCAAGGTCGTGCGCGCGCTGAACGCGACCGGGCGGCGAGACGTACCGGCCGATGCGCCCATGCCGTTTTCCAGAAAATGGAAGGCGGCGATCACCGAGGGCGGCGTCATCGACCGCCGTCGCTACGAAACCGCCACGGTCGCGACCGTGCGCGAGCGGCTCCAATCGGGCGACCTGTGGGTGGAGGGTACGCGCGAACACCTGCGCTTCGACAGCTATATGCTCCCGCCCGGCAAAGCGGCCGAGATCGCGCTCACGCTGCCGTTCGACACCGACGTCGGCCGCTACTTGGAGGGGCGCGCCAGGCTGCTCGACTGGCGGTTGCGCCGGTTCGCAGGCTCGCTGAAGCGCGGCACGCTCGACGGCGTGGAGCTGCGGGGCGGTAACCTCAGGGTCAGCCCGCTCGCGGCCGTAACGCCCGCTGCGGCCGACAGGCTGGACGCGGCCGTCGACCGGCTCATGCCCCGCGTGCGCATCACCGAGCTGCTCGCCGAGGTGGAAGCCCGCACCGGGTTCCTGTGCGCATTTCCGGAACTGCGCTCGGGCCGCGCCCACTCCAACCCGCAGGCCGTGCTCGCCGCGATCCTGGCAGACGCGACGAACCTCGGCATCGAGCGCATGGCCAACGCCAGCCAGGGCGTCACCTACGCCCAGCTCGCCTGGACGCATGGCTGGTACGTATCGGAAGAGAATTACGCGGCAGGGCTGCGCCATCTGGTGGACGCGCAAGCCGCGCTGCCGCTCACGCGCGTGTGGGGCGACGGCACCGCGTCGAGCTCGGACGGGCAGTTCTTCCGCTCGGGCAGGCGGGGCGCGGCCGGCAGCACCAACGCGCGCTACGACCGGGAGCCGGGGCAGAAGATCTACGCCCATGTCGCCGATACCTACGCGCCCTACCATGTCCGGCTGATCTCGGCGACCGCGGCGGAGGCGCCCTATGTGCTGGACGGGCTGGTCGCGCACGGCTGCGGCATCGAACCCGCGACCCACTATGCCGATACGGGCGGCGCGTCCGACCACGTGTTCGCGCTCGCGCACCTACTCGGCTTCCGGTTCGTGCCCCGCCTGCGCGATCTAGCCGATCGCCGGCTCGGCCTGTTCCCGGGCACGGCCCGCCCCGAGGCGCTCGCGAAGCTGATCGGGCGCCCGTTCAACATCGCTGCCATCCGCGAAAGCTGGGACGAGATCGTCCGGCTCGCCGCGTCCGTGAAGGCCGGCGTGGTGCTACCGTCGGTCATGCTGAAGAAGCTGGCCGCGTACCGTCGCCAGAACCGGCTCGACTTCGCGCTCCAGGAGCTGGGCCGGATCGAGCGCACGCTGTTCACGCTCGACTGGCTAGAATCCAGGGCGCTCCGCCAGCAGTGTCAGGCTGGGCTCAACAAGGGCGAGGCGCGTCACACGCTCGCCCAAGCCGTGTTCGTCCACAAACAGGGCCGCCTGCGCGATCCGCAGTTCGAGAACCAGGCGCTGAAAGCGTCCGGGCTGACGCTGGTCACCGCCGCGATCGTGTACTGGAACACGCTTTACATGGGCCGCGCCGTCGAGCATCTGCGCGCCAGCGGCGAGCCCGCGCCCGACGAGCTGCTCGCCCATGTAGCCCCGCTAGGCTGGCGACACATCAGCCTGACCGGCGATTACCTCTGGCAAAACGCCGCTGCCGAGCTCGATCAAGACGGCTACCGCGCACTCAACATCGCCGGCGGACCCGGAGCCAAGGTGGCCTGAGCCGCCCTGTTCGCTACCTGTTCAGCTTACCGCTGTCCGTGTCACAAACCTTGAGGTGCTCCCTGGAGGAAGGTCGCGGCCACGAAGCGGCCGGTCGTCTCGGGCGCCTGTCCCCTGCCGTTCCAGACCCGCCCTTCCGCGATGTTGCGCTCCGTCCAGGCAAGGGTGGAGGCGGCCGATTCCCGTACCGCGACCACCAATCGCGCATCACCGCCCACCAGCGCCAGGATCGACACCGACTTGGGCACGGACATGGTGAGGTCCCAGCCCGCCCGGTGCCCACCCCGTTTGGCGTCCAGCACGACACCGTTGGGGAGTTCACCGGTGAGCACCTGTTCGAACCGCTCGGCGTCGACCGGCCCGGACAGACCCAGTTCTGCCGCCCCCTCGCCTGCCCAGGCGCTGGTCCCTTCTGCCTGATCGGCGGTGTAATAATTGTCTTGGGCGTAATAGGCGGCTGCGTCGGAGGCCGAACCGACCGCAGCGACCGAGATCATTGTCGGCCCTGCGACGTGCCGGGCCTCGCCCGCACCACAATCTTGCCTGCCTTGCCCTCGAACTGCGTCCGGCAGCTGTCGGTCGCGAGCCGGTAATTCACGAGCGCGCAGACCGCCTGATCCCCGCCGCCCAGCAGGAAATTAGCCGAGCGGACCGCGAACCACGACGGCGGCAGCGCCATCGCCGCAAGGAAGTAGCTGCCGACGCAGAGCAACCATACGATCGACAGCGCCGCACCGACCTTGCGACCCGACCAGTCCCTGTCCCAGACGGTGTAGCTGACCTTCGTCCGGGGCTGCTGCTCGAGGCTCCTGATGGCGGCGGTGTTCTCCCGCAACGCCTCGGTGTGGTCGCGCTGCCGTTCGTCGATGGCATCCAGACGCGGCTGCTTGTCGATCCGCTCGGCAAGCAGCCGCATCTCCGCCCTGATCGGATTGAAGCTGGCGGTAATGCGCTCCGGCATGCCCTTGATGAACTCGGTCCGGGCTCGCGTCAGCGCCAGCTGATCCTCGCGCTCCAGCCTGTGCATGTCGCTCTCATGCGCTGCCCAGGCTTGGGCGATGCGGTCGATCTCCATGACCGCCTTGTCCAGCCTAGCGCCGAAGGCGACGACGTCACCGGGGCCTAGTTGCTCAGGCCGGTCGAATACGGCCCGCCCCTCCCGCCACGCATCGAGACATTCCCGAACGAACGATTTGGCCAAGGTGGCGCGCTCGACGCCGCGCTCGGCCGCGCAACGGGTGAGGTCCGCATCGTCGTCGTCGCCGAGGCGCACATTGACCTGACCGCCCATAAAATTCCTGCCCCTGTCCGGCGTAATGCTGGTCGCCGGCACCGCTCCCGTGCCATGATAGCATAGTGGCACTATTGCGCCATAGTGAGCAGGATAATACAACAGGCCATGGCGACGTGAGCGGCGCATCTACCATCGGCGAACGGATCAAGGCGGTACGGCTCAGGACCGGGTTGGGTCAGGACGCGTTTGCAAAGGCGCTGGGCTATTCGAAGCGCGCACTGGTCAGCTGGGAACTGGGCGGGGCTGAGCCGCCGGTCGCCCTAATGGCGAAGCTCCGGCGCGACTACGACGTCGATCCCGAATGGGTGATCTTGGGCGAGGACACCGTGCCCCGGAGCTACTACGGGCCGGTCGACTGGGACCGGCTCGACCGCCTGCGAGCCGACGTGGACGCCGTCTGCAGGGACGTCGGGCTGAAGCTGCCTGACGAACGCAGCCAGGCGCTCGCGCGCGTGCTATACGACGGAGGCGCGGAGGCGGGAGCCGCTACCCGCAAGCAGCTGCGCGGCACGCTACTCGCCTTGTCGCTGGGGGACTGAAGATGGGCGGACCCTCGAAGGAACAGCTGGCGGCCTGGACGGCCGAGACGCGGCGGGTCGGGTTCAAGCGACGCAACTGGCCGGTCGTGCGCCGATTAGCGGCGCTGTGCACAGGACTGCTGCTGGCAGGTCTGGCGGCCCGTCTGCTGGGCTATGCCCCTGCCCTCGCGGCTGCCTGCTGGATCGCCGCAGCTGTCACCGGCGCGGTCATGCTGATCTGGTTCTTCGACCCGCGCCGCTTCCGCGCACGGCCACCCGGTACGTCCTGACCGCGCGGTAGCAAGCACGCGCCGCTGAACCCGACATCCGCCGCTGCTGACGCACCGGTCTTGTCCATGACGCCCGACGAGAGATGAACCCGTGCTTCCAAGGGGAGCAGTGCACGGGTCGCTTGCTTGCGATCCTCATGTCGCTGCGCAGCCCGGCAAATCACGGCTTCCGTAGCGCTGTAGCGCCCTTGTAGCACGTCACGGGGCAGCTTTCGCGGAACCCGCAGCACAGCCAATATCCTGCTACAGCTCTGAGAACACGAGATTTTATGGTGTGGACACGGTCGCTATCCATAGCGTGGTGTGTGCTCCTTCCCTGCATGGTCCAGACGCTGCGGTGCTGATGCCGTGCTGCTCCGGCATTCATTCCGGCTTTCGGCGGGGCACCCGGGCCGGCGTGTCAGCCGGCCAGCAAGCGAACTGTCATTTTACCCGGACCGCCTTCTGGGCGGTGCGGCAGCGGGCTCAGCGGGAGATCCGGGACATATCGCCTGTCACCGGCGCTGCCGCTGCCAGGATCTTCTCAGCGGCACGACGCTCGCGGACCTGGGCGCGTTGCTCTTCGGCGATCCGGGGATCACTGCCTTCCGCCTCCAAACCGGAAGCAGGATCCGGTTCCTCCATCATCCGGATTCCCTTGGAACGTCGGACCGCGTCCTTGCGCTTGGCGCGCTCCTGCTGGACCGCGCTGGTCATGTCGGATCTCAGAAGGACGTAATCGGGTTCGTACCGATGCTGGCGCATCAACTCGGCGAGCGCGTGAATAGCCAGGTCGTCACCGACCGCGGCATGAACTGCCCGCAGCCAGCGCGGTGAGGCGTAACGATGCCGCAACGTCCAGATCCCCCGCGCCATCTCGGTCACGAACAGAGCCACCCAGAGGACGAGCATGCTTCGTCCGACGACGGCCGGTCTGGCGCCGATCGCCTTGGCGATACCGATCGTCATGATCAGCATCGGCAAGAAGGCCATGACGCTGATCGCGTAGGGCACGACGTTCAGCTGGCTCACCTCCCATCGTGCAATCAGCCGGTCGGCCACCGGGACGCGCTCAGTCACGCCAGGGATCATGGCTGCTCGCCGACCAGCTGTCGTGATGCTGGAAATGGTCATGAGCGCCGCTGTCCCAACGATCGTGGCGCTGCCAGTCGGATTCGTAATCGTGCGAACGGGTAGAACCGTAGGGATTGCCTGCGACGTCGGGGGTCCCCGCTCCCGCGATTGTAGGTAATCCGGTCGCCGGATTGATGTCCGTGCCGTCGCTGCCGATCCCCGGGCGGGCCAGGAGCGTCCAGCCTTCGAACCAGGTGGCGATGCGCTCGAACAGTCTCATGTCAGCACTCCCGATCGGAAACCTAGAAGATATACGCTTTCCGTATATCTCTCAAGCCGGTCTAGATGCTTCGGGGTGCCCGCCTCCCCTGCCCCATCCGATCTGAGGGCGAGGCGCTGATCCCACGCTAAACAACGGTAAGTGCATCCCAGAGGTCAGCGGATGAAATATCCGCTGACACGCCAGCCTCCTTTCTCGCGAGCGAGCACGATGGTTTCTACGGCGTCCGGCTTCGTGGCGAAGCGGGTCTGGAACTGAAGCACCTGATAATCGCCTGCCGGCGCACCGGGCAGCGTTTTCGTCTGCACCACGCTCTGCAAGGTGCGTGACGAAACACGTCCGAGCGGCTGTCGGACGGACTGGATGGTCGTCGCCCATTGCGCCGAAGTGAGCTGCGACTTGAACATCGAGCCCGCAGCGCGCCAGCTTGCGTCCCACTGCCTGCCGTCAAGAAGAGCAGCCCACGAACGAGCTGCCGACGAGGCGTCCGTCTCGGCGGGGCGGGCGGCGGCAGATGCAGCACTCTGGGCAGGAACCTGTGCGTCGTTGCGCGACCCGACCATGGTCGCGAGCGCCACAGCCGCGATGATAAGAGACATAATGAGCATTCCTCCGGCAAACCATGCCCAGCGATGGACCGCCGATTGCGGCGCAGCTGGCGTGTCGAGCCTTTCCATGACGACGGTCGCTTGGGCTTTCCCAATTTCTTTGGCCCCAACGATATTGGGTACTGCCTCATCCATTTCGGCGAGACGCCGCGCCGCCTCGCGGCTGCTGGAAACTCCTAGTTTGCGCCTTGCGTCCCGGAGGCGGTCGTTGATCGTGTAGACCGACAGACCAAGCGTGTTTGCGATCGACTTGGCATCGTGTCCGACCAGAAGCAGCCGAAGCGCTTCCTTCTCCCGCTCGTTCAAGGCTGTTGGATCCTGCGTCGCCATAATGTCCGGACCTATGCCGGCCGCGCGATGCCAAGCCGCTTCATCTCGCGGTAGACGGTAGACCGCCCGATCCCGAGCTGGCGGGCCGCTTCGGCCGGTGGAACGCTGGCGGCGACCAGTTTGAGCGCCGCGCTAACCTTGTCGCCATCTAGTGGCTGCCGACCGGGGAGCTTCCCTTTCGCCCGCGCCGCGGCAATACCGTCGCGGGTGCGCTCGGAGATCAGCCGTCGCTCGAAATGGGCGATGGCCCCAAACACATGGAAGATCAGCTCGCCGGCAGCGGACGAGGTGTCGATCTTCTCCTCCAGGCTGAGCAGCGCGATCCCGCGTTCGCGCAGCATCTGCACTGTCGTCAGCAGTTCGCCGAGCGACCGGCCGAGCCGGTCGAGCCGGACGATCGCCAGCGTGTCGCCCTTGCGGGCATAATCGAGCAGTTCGGCCAGACCGGGACGCTCCATGCTCTTGCCCGACATGACGTCGGTGAACACGCGGATAGCGCCTGCCTCTTCCAACCGCATGCGCTGGCCTGCGACGTCCTGGTCGCCGGTGCTGACGCGGGCATAGCCCAGAATACCGCCCATCCCTCGCGTCTCCCAAACGACCGTTCTGTGGATGAGGATGCGAGCCAATCGAGATCGCGTTCAAATCCGTCCACAAACTACGTCTCTTTAACCCGGCCTGTCTACAAGCATTACAGGCCTTTTCTGGACGGTTGGAATGTCAGCACGCGATCACGTTTTGCTTACCGACGCCGAACGGACCTTGTTGTTCGGCATACCGACCGCTCCGGATGAGTTGGCCCGTCATTACACGCTTGAAGCCGCCGACCTCGATCTGATCCGCGAGCGCCGTCACGATCGCAACCGGTTGGGCACCGCGCTCCAGATCGCATTGTTCCGTCATCCAGGCATGCCGCTTTCCCAGCTGCTCCAGCTTCAGACCCGCGCACCGGCACCGCTCGTCTTGTTCCTCGCCCGGCAGCTCGGGATTGATCCGACCATCCTGGCCGACTATGCCACCCGCACCCAGACGATGACCGACCACGCCCGCTTCGTCGCGAAAGCAACGGGCGTGAGGCCGCCCACCCGGGGCGACATCGCCACCATGATCGCCGCGGCCGAACAGGCGGCCGCAGAAACCGATGCGGGTCTGCCGATCGCGACCGGGATCGTCGACGCGCTGCGAGCGGCCGATATATGGCTACCAATGCCGTCCACGATCGAGCGGGCGGGCATCGCCGGCCGAGCCCGGGCGCGCAAGAAGGCTGCGCACATGATGGTTGCCGGTCTGGGTGCCGAACAGATCGCGAAGGTCGACGCGCTGTTCGGCGCGAAAGAAGGAGCGCGGCTTGCCTGGCTGAAGGCGATCCCAACGGCGAGCAAACCGGAAAGCGTGCGCGGCATCGTCGAGCGCCTACAGGCCGTGCGCGAAATCGGAATCCCGCATGACGCCGGTGCGGGCGTCCACCCCGCCCGTCGTTACCAGTTCGTGCGCGAAGGGCGACACTCGCCCGCTTACCTGATCGCGCGCTATACCGTGCCGCGGCGGCGTGCGATCCTGATCGCGTTGCTGGTGGACCTGGAGGCGCGGCTAATCGACGCCGCGCTGGACATGGCCGACAAGCTGATCGGCGCCATGTTCCGGCGCGCGAAGAACTCGCAAGGTGCGCGCTACGCCGCATCTTCACGCGACGTCGCCCGTCTCATGCGCCTGTTCCGCACGACCATCGACGCGCTGAGCGATGCGGACGAACAAGGGGCTGACCCGATCCAGGCGCTGGAGGACGCGGTTGGCTGGCATGTCCTGTTCAAAGCCCGTACCGCCGTCGCGGCGATCGCCGATATGGTCGAGGAAGATCCGCTGGTCGCCGCCTGTGATCGCTACGCGAGCCTACGCAAGTTCGCGCCGCAGCTGATCGAGGCGCTGGAGTTTAAGTCGGGTCGTGGCAGTGCCGGCAGCGTGAAGGCGATCGAGCTGCTGCGCGAGCTGAACAGGTCGGGCAAGCGTGACGTACCCGCGGGCGCACCGATGCCGTTCCGGAAGGAATGGCGCAAGCTGCTGGTCGGAGACGACGGCAAGATCAATCGCCGCCTCTACGAAACCGCGACCCTGGCGCATGTACGAAACAAGCTGCGCTCGGGTGACCTCTGGGTTGAGCGCTCGTCCGCCTATCGCCGGTTCGACAGCTATCTGCTGCCAACAACGGCGAGCGCGCCCGTGGTTGCCGGCCTCGGCCTGCCCGCGTCGGCAGACGCCTGGATCGCGGAACGTGCGGCCGCGCTCGACGACCGGGTGAAGCGGTTCGCCGACCGTCTGACGCGCGGGAAACTGGACGGCGTCAAGCTGGTCGACGGCCGATTGCAGATCACGCCCATCCGGACGCAGCCAAGCCCGTCGGCCGAGGAGCTGGCGGACACGATCGGAGCGATGATGCCGCGGATCAGGATCACCGAGCTCCTGCACGACGTCGCCAGCGAGACCGGGTTCCTCGCCGGGTTCACGAACCTGCGCACCGGCCGCACGAGCGACAACGGCAACGCACTGCTCGCCGCCATCCTGGCGGACGCCACCAATCTCGGGCTTGCCCGCATGGCGGCCGCGAGCCAGGGCGTGACCCGCGACCAGCTCGTCTGGGCCCGGGACGCCTATGTCCGCGAGGACAGCTACCGCCAGGCACTCGCCATCCTCATCGACGCGCAGCACCGGCTGCCGATCGCGTCCGTCTGGGGCGACGGAACGAGCTCCAGCTCGGACGGCCAGTTCTTTCGAGGCGGCAAGCGCCTGGGCGTAGGTGACTTCAACGCCCGCTATGGCGTTGACCCAGGGTTCAGCCTCTACACTCATGTCTCCGACCAGCACGGCCCCTACCACGTGACGGTGCTATCCGCCTCGATGCACGAAGCACCCTATGTGCTGGACGGCCTGCTCCACCACGGGACATCGCTCGCCATCGCCGAGCACTACACCGACACGGGAGGCGCCACCGACCACGTGTTCGCGCTGTGCGCCATGCTGGGGTTCCGGTTCTGCCCTCGGCTGCGTGACTTCCCCGATCGACGTCTCGCCTCGATCACGGCTCCCGCCACCCACCCCGGCATGGCATCCCTGTTCGGCAAGCGGATCAAAGCCGACGTCATCCGCGAGCACTGGGACGAGGTGCTCCGCCTCGTCGCCTCGCTCAAGGCTGGGCACGTCGCGCCATCGACGATGCTGAGGAAGCTCGCGGCTTACGAGCGCCAGAACCTGGTCGACCTCGCATTGCAGGAGATCGGCCGGATCGAGCGGACGTTCTTCATGCTCGACTGGCTGGAGAGCCCCGAACTGCGTCGCCGCTGCCAGTCCGGGCTGAACAAGAGCGAGCAGCGCCATGTGCTGACCCAGGCGATCTGCACGTTTCGCCAGGGCCGGATGATCGACCGCACCCACGAGGCGCTGCAGTATCGCGCATCAGGGCTGAACCTCGTCATCGCTGCGATCGTCTACTGGAACTCTACCTACATCGCCGACGCGGTGCGGCACCTCCGGACGTCAGGCACCGCCATCGCTCCCGAACTGCTCGCCCACACGTCGCCGGTCGGTTGGGAGCACATTGCGTTCTCTGGCGACTTCCTGTGGGATCGCGCTGCCGAACGGGTTCGTCGCAAGCCGCTCAACATCGCCACTGACGTTCTCGCCGCCTAATCCGCTTAGCGTTGTTTAGCGTGGGATCAGCGCCTCGCCCTC
>Ga0181595_10005458_pt1 | contig 11269 bp, 8 predicted proteins | sample 041ome_7_FD_145604 | JGI IMG/M metagenome (GOLD analysis project Ga0181595, IMG submission 145604) | Coastal salt marsh microbial communities from the Groves Creek Marsh, Skidaway Island, Georgia - 041401AS metaG (spades assembly) | ecosystem: Environmental > Aquatic > Marine > Intertidal zone >...
CGGTTGTGCGCGGATCTCGCGCAGGCCCTGACGGTAGAAAATATCCGGGTCGAGACCGGTCAATTTGGCGCCGATATGCAGGTGTCGCTGGTTAACGATGGTCCAGTGACCTTTCTGTTGTCGGTTTAGGGCGCCAGCCCCCGGGAATCAGGGCAGCTTGGTGAAACGGATATTATCGAGCCTGAATCGATGGTTATTGTGCTCGGTGGGCCAGATCACTAACCCGGTATTGACGTTGCTGCTTACCAAACCTTGCGCTTCCAATTGATCAAGGGAAACGCTGACCGACTGCCAGCCGTCATCCAGTCGATTCAACAGGTAGTCCCCGGATGAGCAGGGATGGAAGCAATCTAGCTTGATCGCGTATTGGTTGTCGCCGTTGAGGTGCTTGATGTCGAATGCCACATGATCAAAGTCAGAAATATCGATGCCGTCCAGGCTTTCGATGAATAGTCCGGCGAAGGCCGCGTTGGGTGGATAGGTAATCTCAAGCACTTGACCGTGGTCTGAATCACTTGTTATCCCCCAATCAATGCTGGGGCATCCGGCGCCGCCATCGTTTTCGCAAACGCCCCAGCCGATCGCTTCATCGAAAGCGCCGATACCCCGATCCCATGTATCTTCTACCTGTCCGTTTCTAAACACCCAAAGGGTGTCGATCGGTTCGTTACCGGGCTCAGCGCCGCTGTTTTCCTCTGGTCCAACCAACCCATCTTTGTTGTTTCTCGGATTCTCGTCTAATTCGTCGATCAGCTCGCTGTCTTGATAGGTCAAACCATATTCTCTGGGAAAAAGGGTGGCTTCTACGGCGAGGCCGGCGTCTCTGGGATTCACGGCGCCGCCGGGCCAGGGGAAGGGCAAAACGCCTGTAAAGTCAAAGGCGACCTCGCCAGCGCTGTCGCTCAGTAAAACATCGGTTATCCCCTGCGCTTCTGTGCCGGGCAGCCAGGCCACAGCGACCGCATCAGAATCGTTAATTTCGGGGTTAATCCACATAGGTCTGCCTGTGAGAAAGACTGTTGTCACGGGCACGCTATTCGTCCGCCACGATTGAACTCGTTCCAGCGCGACTGAATACGCATTGGGCCAATTAAGGTCAGCTAGATCACCCGCCCCCTCGGCATATGGGTTCTCAGCAAGCACCGCCACAATGGCATCGGGTGCAATGGCGTCGTCGATATCGCCGTCGGGAAAATAATGGACGCTCCCTCCGCTACTAGCGACCGCGCTTTGCATCGCTTCGAGTATGGTTGTGCCGCCGGGAAAGTCTGCGTTGGATGTGTCTGTGCCTTGCCACGTCACTGACCAGCCCCCCGCTTGATGGGGGATGCTGTTAGCGGCGTCACCTACCAATACGATCGTCGACGAGGGTGCAATGGGAAGCGCAGACTTGTTGTTCTTCAGTAATACAAGCGAACGCCGAACCGCGCGCCTCGCTAGTTCACGATATGGCTCACTGCCCAGGACTTCCGGTGCTACTCCTCTACCCACTGCGAAATCGGGATCGAGGAGACCCAGCCGCTGCTTGAACGTGAGCACTCTGAGCACCGCCTCGTCAATTCGCGATTGGCTGATATCACCTCGCTCTACTTGTTGAATGAGGTTCGCGAGCAGCGATCTCCAATCGAACGGCGTCATGCTCATGTCGATCCCCGCGTTGATCGCCGCTGGGCAAGACGCATTGTTGCAGCCCGGCACTTGCGCAATACCGTTCCAGTCACTGACAACCATTCCCTCAAACCCCAATTGCCCCCGAAGCATGTCGGTTAATAAAGGATAGCTGCCATGCACTTTCTCTCCCCGCACGCTATTAAACGTGGCCATTACGCTGAGGACATCGGCGGCAATGGCTCCCTCGTAACCTGAGCCGTGCTCGGCCAGCAGAACACTGTCAGACACATTGGTATTACCTTGATCAACACCTCGAGCTGTGCCTCCATCGCCAATGAAGTGCTTTGCCGTCGCTGCCACACCCGTACTTTGAATGCCCTCAACGAGCTGGTACGCGAAACGCTCAACCAAGTCTGAGTCATCGCTGTAGCTTTCGTAGCTTCTGCCCCACCTGTAATCCTGTGCCTGAGCCACGGTCGGACCGAAAATCCAGTCGATACCGGTAGCGGCTACGCTGGTCGCAGTTGCCTCACCAATGGCTCTAATTAGCTCAGTGTCCCGCGTTGCGCCGAGACCTATGTTGTGTGGATAGAGCGTTGCACCGCGGACGTTGTTGTGGCCGTGGACTGCATCGGTACCCCAGACTATCGGTATGCCGGCAGCTCCACCTGAGTTGTCTAATGACGCCTCTCGCAGCGCCTCTGCAAAGGTCCGCCAATCGCTTACCGAGGCGGCTCTGTTACCCCCCGGATAAGATCCCCCGCCATTCAAAACGCTACCGATTCCGAGTTCCCTGATATCGTCGAGGCTGATGCTTGAGATTTCAGCCTGAATGAGCTGCGCCAGTTTTTGCTCCAAGCTCAAACGCTCGAGAATGGCTTGTGGACTGAGTCCCAATACCCCCTCGTCGGATCGCGGCGTCACCGTAACGAGGCGTTCTGCCGTGGCGCGATTTCCGGCGGCGTCGGAAGCACTGTAAGAGATCTCATAGTCGCCGGGGATATCCTTTACCTCGCCGTCAATAATCACGTCTACGGCGCCGTCAACGTCGTCTTCCGCTGTTGCTCCCGGCTCCTCATACGCTTGTCCCTGCTCGATGGTCATGGGGGACTCCCCAAGCAAGGTAATGACCGGGGGTGTGGTATCCACAGCCCCTGATGGCGCTTGACTGACTGCGTCGTCGGAGCCGCCTCCGCCACCACAGGCACTCAGAAAAAAGGTGGACATACCGACAAAAATGAGCCGTTTGATTGACATCTGATGCGCCCTAGGGGTTCTTGGACAGCACACTTTGATGGCCGGTGGTCACAGTCACCAGCGCTTTGCGGGTAACGGGGCCAAAGTGCAGATAAGCGGGTTCGCCAAGCGTATCTTCGTTTGTCGATCGACACCCCATTTTTTAAGTCAGCGCGTGAAGCTTCACCGGGAGAGCGGAATAGCCGCGGACAAAATTGGAGAGTACGCGCTCGGGCTCTCCAACAACCTCGACCTGGGAGAAGCGCTTGAGGATTTCCTCCCACAATATCCGCAATTGCATTTCACCCAGGCGATTCCCCATACAGCGGTGGATGCCGAAGCCGAAGGATAAGTGATAGCGCGGGTTGGCACGGTCGATAATAAATTCATTGGGCCGGTCAATGGCCGTCTCATCGTGATTGCCCGAGAGATACCACATCACGACCTTATCCCCCTTGCGGATGGTTTTACCCCCCAGCTCAATATCGCGAGTCGCGATGCGGCGCATGTGCATCAGCGGCGTCTGCCAGCGGATGATTTCGGAGACCATGCTGGGAATCAGCGCTGGATTGGCTTTGAGCTTGGCATATTCGGCTGGATGTTGATTCAGCGCCAAAACACCGCCAGTCATCGAGTTACGCGTTGTGTCGTTACCGCCCACAATAAGCAGCACAAGGTTGCCCAAATACTCCAAGGGATCATCCACCATGTTTCGCGTGTTGGGATTGGTCGCCAAGAGGCTGATCAAATCCATGGTGTCAGGCGGGTTGTTTTTTCGCTCGTGCCACAGCTTCGTAAAGTACGCCAAACACTCCTGCAATGCCGCTGTGCGCTCGTCGACATCTCCGTCACTGCCCGTTGCCTCAGGCAGTGATGTCGCCATGTCAGACCAATAGGGGAGCTTGTGGCGGTCCTCAAAGGGAAAATCGAAGATGGTTGCCAGCATCTGTGTGGTGAGATTGATTGAAACCTTTTCTACCCAATTAAAGGTTTCTCCAATCGGGAGGTCGTCAAGAATATCGGCTACCCTCTGTCGAATGAGGCCCTCGAGATCCGAGAGGTTGCGCGGTGCCACCACGCCCTGTACCGCGGCCCGCTGCACGTCATGAATCGGTGGGTCCATGGCAATGAACTGTCTTACCGGTAGATCGTCGCCATAGTCGCCAATGGTAATAGCGGGTTCTGACGAGAAAGCCTCGTGATTGCCGTCTACCGCGGTGATGTCTTGGAAGCGAGTTACCGACCAGAATCCCCCGAAGACGTCATTTTCGGTCCAATGAACCGGATCCTCGGCGCGCAAGCGGGCAAAATAAGGTCGCCAGCTATCCTGCTGATACAGCGTTGCGTCGCTGACATCGATTGCCTCCAGCGGGGTTTGAGCCGCGTCGTTGCCTGTCGCCTGCGGTGCTTGTGCATTCATGTCATCTGCTCCTTGTTTTACGACCCCCGGTTCCCGCCCATTCTGCTCTTGCGGCGTCTCGCAAAATCATCCTCGGTCATGAAGCCGATGACAACAACCCGGCTTTTGCCGCCGTTGTTTTACCTGGCATTGTCTGCACCGGGGTATGTTGCAAAAAAGCATCACCTAAACATTAAATTTGTTACAATCGTTGCGCTTCTGGAGCCCCTAAGATGAGAGCAGTTTAAACAGCTTTAAATCTATGCGGAGGTTTCTCATGAAGTTATTTGGAAAATACATCGGGGTGACAGCTTTGTTGACGGCGGCGCTGCTAATGTCGAGCAGAGCGTCATTGGCTGCCAGTACGAGTGAGCAATATGCGTTGTGCAAAGAGGCTGTAAAAAGCCTTTATGGCGAGCGGGCTCGGGTAAAGATGTTCGGCACCAGATCCTACAAAGGCGTTTTGACACTTAAGCTCAAGGTCACGCCCGAGGCAGGGTCTAGTGTGATACTGCAGTGCAGCGAACAAGAGGACACAGAGGAGCGCGTTGTTCTCAAGGACAAAGAGGGTGAAGTACTGGCTGCATGACTAGGGTGCCGCAGCGCCGCGGATCAGAAGCGAACTCTCGATGGCAAGGGTTTTTTTTACTTCCGGAGATTTCGACACATGAACTGGGACGATCTGAAGGTGTTGTTGGCGCTTGCGCGCGCGGGCTCAACACGAAAGGCAGCAGCGCTTTTAAGTGTCAGCAATACTACGGTGGTGCGACGCCTAGAGGCTCTCGAGGCAGCTATTGGCGGACAATTATTTGACAGAACCCCCGACGGATTTCGGCAGACCCAATTGGCCGATCAACTATTGCCGGTCGCCTCTCAGGTCGAAGAGATGCTTTTGGAGGCGGAGCGCCAAGTAACGGGTAAGGATTCTGAGCTGAAGGGGTTGATTAAGCTGTCGCTTCCCGCGGTGCCCTTGACCCATCTGTCGGAGTCGGTCGCGGCTTTTGGTGTTCGTTTTCCCAAGATCGAGCTGGATATCACAGTGAGCGATCATCCCGTAGATTTGGCGAGGAGAGAGGCGGACATTGCGGTGCGCGGCATACCCAAGCACAAGCGACCCCCCAAGGATATTGTCGGTATCAAATTGGGTCGCATCTCAATGGGCTACTACGTGCATCGCGATTTGCTACAAAATGCGCACCGCGGGCTTTCTGAGCTGACCGTTATCAAGGCTTCGGGGCGGGCATTGTCTTTGGGTGATCTGCCAAATGCCGAGTCTTTGGGTCTGAGGGCGCGGCATTTAATCGACGGTATTACGCCGCGTACAGTAGCGGTGGCCAATCAGTTGGGTGTGGCAGCGTTGCCATGCTTTCTCGCGCGCCAGTACCCCGATCTCGTGTTGTTGCCCGGTGTGCCATCTGCGCACTGGGGCTACACGTGGCTGCTCCATCACAAGGACCTCAGGAAAACCGCCCGAATCAGAGCTCTGTTCAAGCACTTGTCTCTAATGGAAGCCCAGTGGCCCAGCGCCTGGGATACCACCTCAGATAATGCTGTTGAGGCTGCCTGATAAGTTTCTCTGGGGCTTGACCCGCTCGCTTGCAGGCAGGATATTCCCAACAAGCGTTGATGGGGATCAGTTTCATGGCTCGGCAGCAGTCACAACTGAATCGCTCGACCAGCCATGAGTTGACACCTGTAGCCAGCTGTCGCGATCGCGGTCGGCAAAGTTTTATTTTTCACGCCAAGCGTCATCTGGGGCAGTTTGCCCGGTTGTCCCTATCCAGACAGTTTGAATACCCCGCAAACCCACTGCCGAGCGAAGACCCACAGGATACAGATACTGGTGTTATCGGCACCCATGTGCGAACTGGCCATGCCCAGCCAGAGCAAAGCTCAGCCTTTGCTGCATGGAGTGCACTCAATATTGGCTCTCAGCAACAAATGTGGCGAGCATTGAACGATATGCTCGTTCATCAGGCACCGGTGCTTGCTCAGCGAGCTGAAACGCTCGCAGCGCGGGCGGCGCCCGGTTCTTTGGAGTTGAGTCCGGATTTGGAAATGCCGGCCTATTTTTTGCAGACGGCTTACCACGGCCAGCCGGGCGGGTATTGCCTTGATAGAGGTGGTGATGACTGGCATGCGGGCGCGCTACAAGAGGCGGGGGGCAATCTGTACAGCCGCGGCGCGGGAACAGGTGCCAGAGACAGTAAGGGCCAGGCCGTGGTGCGATTTCTCGGTGAGACATTTCCGGAATTTGCGCCCGACAAAGTGATCGACTTGGGATGCGGCTACGGTGGCCAGACCAGTAACTATGCGGCGGGGTTTCCAGACGCTGAAATTCATGGAGTCGATCTGGGTGCCTCGTTGCTTCGTTACGCACACCTCCGCGCTAAATCACTGGGCCTCAAGATTCATTTCAGACAGGCGTGTGCCAGCGATACCCGTTTTCCCAATGCATCTTTCGATCTGGTTGTGAGCAACATTTTGTTGCATGAGATCCCGCAAACGATGCTTGAAGGGGTGATGCAGGAAAGCTTCAGATTACTGAAGCCGGGCGGATTGGTAGTGCATCAGGATGTACCGACGCAGCGCCCTGGCACACCCGAATTCCAGCAATGGTTGTCGAACTGGCAGGTGGCGCACAACGACGAGCCTTTCTGGAAATCTTTCTCTGAAACATCAGTGCCCAAAGCGTTGGTAAATGCCGGGTTCTCCCAAGCCGATATTTTCGAGCGCTATCAGCCTCAGATTGATGGTCCACTCCTGTGGTACATGGTGGGAGCTCGCAAGCAATGACAGAGGGTGCGCAACCGGCGGACAAGCCAACGTACTTCGAGGATCCGGCGGTTCAGGCGCTTTATCAGATGGTACTTATACTGGGCGAAGAGTTGGCAGCTACGAGAGAACAGCTTCATGCGCTGATCAAGTTGCATGAGTCTGGGGAAATTACCTCGGTTGACACCATCGATGCGTTTGTTCCGGATGAGTCATTCGATCTGGAGCGCGCCGACTGGGTGGCCAGGCTGATGGAGCCGCTGACACAGATCGCAGAAGCGCAAAAGCGCCGGTGACTTCCTCCCGCAGCTCGTTTCGTCTTTATTTTGGCTGGAGTCTGGGCACGCTCGCCATGTCCAGTTTGCTCAATACCCAAACGGCAATGCTCATGATCTATCTGATCAGTGCCGTGGGCATTGCCCCCGCAGTGGCCGGTAGTTTGGTGTTTATCTCAAAAATTTACGATGGCATCACTGACCCTATTATGGGTGTTGTCAGTGATCGCACGACTTCACGTTGGGGGCGTCGTCGCCCCTATTTACTCCTAGGGGGCATGCTGGCCGCTCTCAGCGTTGTCGGCTTGTTTTCGGTACACACCGTCAGTTTTGTATCCACGCAGATCTGGGTGTTGGTCATGCTTCTTGTGGCGGCAACTGCCTACACCGTCTTTAACGTGCCTTACATGTCTATGCCCGCAGAGATGGTGCAGGATCCCTACGAGCGATCCAAACTGATGTCATACCGGGTGGCGTGGATTGCTGTGGGAACTTTTGTGGGCATCGCGCTGGCGCCCCGCTTGGTGGCTTATGCGCGCGACACCCTGGGAGTGCCCGAGACGGAAGCCTTCTCGTTGATGTCGCTGATCACCGCGGCCATCATTCTCTTGGCGTCGCTCGGATGCTTTTTATCCACCCGCGGTGCGCCCGCAACAGAGCGCACCCGGGTGAGTATCCCCTTCACAGAACAGGCGCGCACGGCACTCGCCAATCGCCCTTTTCTGATCTTACTGGGCATCAAGTACCTCGGCCTGTACGCACTCTCGGCAACGGTCGCGACCAATATCTTTTTTGTGCGTCAGGTAATGCAGCAGTCCGAGGCCATCATGCTCTGGTACGGATTGGCTTACATGGTGGGTACGCTTACAGCGATTGCGCCGTGGGTCTTGGTGTCTCGACGACTCAGCAAAGCCAAAACGCTGGCGCTGTCGGCGGGCTTGGCCGCTGTGGTAAACCTGACATGGTTGCTGTCAGGACCCGAGGAGCCTGTTGCTCTTTACATGTTGCGAGGGTTCGTGCTCGCCATGACCAATGGTGGCATGCTGCTGATGGGGCAAAGTCTGCTCCCTGATGTCATGGAGTACGATTATCGCAAAACCGGACTTCGCAGAGAGGGTCTCTACGCGGGCCTGTATAGCTTTGTCGAGAAGCTGGCGTTTGCGTCGGCGCCGCTTACGCTTGGCGTGCTGTTGTCATCGATGGGATTTATTCCCGGATTGCCCCGAACAGCCGCGCAGCCAGAATCCGCGCTCTTGGCGATTACACTGGCGATGGCCGTAATACCGGCAGTGACCAATACGCTCAAGGTAGTCCTGGCGCTGCGGTTCCGGCTTCCCGAAGCAGATTTGCGCGACGGCTAGAGACACCCGAATCCGCGCTTAGATGCATATCACACTTGACAATATTCCGATCAGGGGATATCAAAACACTTAAAGATATAACTAAAAGCCTTTCAGGGCATCGTTGCTGGGTGCCCTGCTGACAACAGGGGAGCCTTACCTATGCAGAAACTGATTAGAAACCCACTCACGCTTGCCATAGCAGTGTCGATCGCTGCTACCGCACAAATACCCGCGGCGTGGTCACAAGATGATGAATTGGGCCTCGAGGAGGTCATCGTCACGGCCAGAAAGCGCGAAGAGAACCTTCAAGAGATACCGCTGTCTGTAACGGCTTTCAACGAGTCGACCCTCCAGAATTACCGCATGTTTTCGCCCGAGGATATCGCCGGATTTACGCCGGGTTTTTCATTTGTTAACTCGTTCGGCCGCGATTCGGATCGTCCGGTGGTGCGCGGCATGTCCAACATCCTCGGTGCGCCTAACGCCTCTTTCTTTATCGACGGGGTTTACGTCCCTGGAACCATCGCGTCGACCGAGCTGCAGATGCTGGAGCGCGTCGAGGTGATCAAAGGGCCTCAAGCCGCACTTTACGGACGCGCCACGTTCTCCGGTGCGATTAATTATGTGACCCGTCGCCCCACGAATGAGTTGGAGGGCCAGGTTACTGTCACAGTCGCTGAACACGACACCGTCAACACCAATGCTTATATCAGCGGACCGCTTATCCAAGACTCGCTGTATTTCTATTTGGGCGCGGGGCTTAATGAATACGGTGGTGAATACAGAAACACTATTGGTGGCGATGAGGTCGGTGGAGAGGAGACCACCACTTTTACGGGTAAATTGCTCTGGACCCCAAATGATGCGTTCGAGGCTTCGTTGCGGGTAACGACTCAGGAAGATGATGACGATCATATCGCGCTGTGGCTGCAGGGCGCGGAATATAATAATTGTCTCGAGCCCAACGCATCTCGACCTTCAGCCCGTGGATACTATTGTGGCACTGTGCTGACCAGTGACGAGGTGACGCTTCGGACTGATTTTCTGCCGAACCCTGGCATCGAGCGCGATGTGATGCGGACTTCTCTGAATATCGATTGGGAGCTCAGCAATGGCTGGACCATCTCGAGTATTACGGGTTATCAAGAAACCGAAACAAAGCGGCAAATTGATGTTTCATACGGCGGCTACGATGCGCTGGCGTACCTGGCGGCGGTTTATGCACCGCCATTCTTTGATTTGGCAGGATCTTTTTGGCGGGTTCAGGAGGAAGAGGAAGAGACATTCTCTCAAGAACTTCGATTGAGTTCTGCTGCCGATCAGCGTTTCCGTTGGTCAGTTGGCGCCTACTGGTTTGAATCCGATTTTGATCAGACTGTGGATGATCGGATCGCGCCACTGACGTCTTATGAGTTTTTACTCGACCCCACTCAATCTGAGCAGCGGCCCAACAGTTACCCTGAAGCGAGAACGACCGAGAACACCGCCATATTTGGCAGCCTCGAAATGGATTTTACCGACTCGCTGACCGGCACCATCGAAATGCGCTATGCGACTGATAAGATCGATGCAGAGTACTTGAGCTATGCCTTCACTGCGGGCGATCAGTTTGATGAGGAATTTAACAGCTTCACCCCGCGCGTGACGCTCACCTGGGTAGCCGATGAGAACACAACCGTGTACGGCAATATCGCCAAGGGCAACAAGCCGGGCGGTTTTAATGACCCGGGCACTGACAAGGTTGCATACGACGAGGAGGAAGCTTGGAACTTTGAGGTAGGCCTGAAAAAACGCATTCTCGGTGGTCGTGGCACTTGGAACTCAGCATTGTTCATCATCGACTGGACAGATCAGCAGCTGACGTTTAACGCCCAGCGGCCCGATGGAACGCTGACTTCCTTCATCGATAACGTGGGTGAGACTTCGGTATGGGGCATCGAGACAGAGATCAGCATGCTGGTGACGCCTAACTGGGATGTTACCGCCAATTATTCGTATATCGATTCAGAGATTGATGAGTATGTATCCGCTGACCAAGCCATCTTATATGGCTGCAATGCCATTGCCGCAGATTACTACGATTGTATTCAGGAAAGAGGTTCTGTGGCGGGTAAACAGACTCCACGATCACCCGAGCACCAAGCGTCAATCCGCACCATGTACAGTATTCCGATGGGAGCAGGAGAGTGGTTTATCGGTGGCGATATCCGCTACGAGGGATCAAAATTTTCTCAGGTGCATAACTTGGCCGAGACAGGTGGCCGGACTACCGTAGGTGCTCAGGCCGGTTTCCGAACAGATCGCTGGGAGTTCACGGTCTGGGGTAAGAACCTGACTGACGACGACACTGCCATGGATATCCTGCGCTACATCGATACCCGCATGTATACCGGCGTGGGTGGGCCGCCTTGCGCCGTCATTAGCCCGGCGTTCAACCAGTCGGCCAACTGCGGCCCCTTCTTTGCCCGAAATGCCAGCAATATTGGCGGTGGCGCTATTACTCCGCGAGGCTTTGGCATTACGTTACCTCGTGGTCGCCAGATCGGCGCGACGGTCAGATTCAACTTCTAGCGCGTTGTTAATAAAAAAACCCGGGTAGCTACCCGGGTTTTTTTAACGAATCATTGCTG
>Ga0181595_10005463_pt1 | contig 11266 bp, 10 predicted proteins | sample 041ome_7_FD_145604 | JGI IMG/M metagenome (GOLD analysis project Ga0181595, IMG submission 145604) | Coastal salt marsh microbial communities from the Groves Creek Marsh, Skidaway Island, Georgia - 041401AS metaG (spades assembly) | ecosystem: Environmental > Aquatic > Marine > Intertidal zone...
CTTTAACAACATTGGTTTTACCATTTTTTAACTTTATTTCCAATATTCCCTGCAACACTACGCCAAAAGAAGGAGCGTTATGCACATGCCAACCGGTTTCGCCATCAGGCGCTATGTCAATTCTGACACCGGTAATTTCAGCCTGACCTTGCGGATACTTTAACCAAGCACCGTCCCAGCTTTGGCTGGTTTTTAATACAGGCGTCACCTTTACAGTCTCAGTTGTTTCGATAGCGAATAAAGCGGGACTAAATGACAATAACCAAACACAGCGGATAGCAATCAGGTGATTCATAAGTTTTTCTGATAAAGGGTGAATGGATCAAGTCTAGTCGGGGTAAAACATATCTCCAGAATAAACAATAACAAAGCACTCTGGTTCAGCCGCTTTTCAGCTAGTATTCTTTAGAGTAGGCAGCGTCACAACATCTATGTTCTGAATCTCCAATCCAACACTTTCTAAGGATCAATCCATGCCATCGGACACCAGTACTTTTCGCTTTAGTTTAAAATTCAGTATCGGTCTTTTTGTGCTGTTGACCTTGTGCTTACTATATCTGGATTGGCAGTTATTAGTGCCAGGTTGGCTGAAGTACGCTTTTTTACTGATAAACGCTGTGACTTTGTTTGGTTATTGGCGCGATAAAAAGGCGGCGGAACAACAAGCCTGGCGGACTCAGGAAAGTACTTTGTTGCTGTTAGGTTTGGCTGGTGGTTGGCCGGCAGCTTTTGTTGCCCAGCACTGGTTCCGCCATAAAAACCGTAAAGTCAGCTTTCAGTTACTGTTCTGGCTAACGGTATTACTGAACACCTCTATCTGCTATAGCCTGTGGATCTCCGGCTGGTTGCTGCCATAAGGGCAAAAACTGCGACCAGAAACAGCTGTTGATCTATACCCCAGCAACAAAGCGCGATAGATTAAGGAAAAAAGACAACTGCGTTGCAGTTCAAACTATCGAGGGATCTATGCGCTTTTCTCTATTATCCGCCAGTTTAATCGCCGCTTTGGGCTTACAGGCTCAGGCTGCAGACTTTAGCCAGCAAGCCAATAAAATCGCGCAAAGTCAGCTGATTATCGACACTCATATCGACGTGCCCTACCGCTTACATGACGACTGGGAAGATGTAACCCAAGCCACCAAAAGAGGCGAGTTTGATTACCCACGCGCCAAAGCTGGTGGTTTGAATGCGCCTTTTATGTCGATTTATATTCCGTCTTCTTACGAGAAAAAAGGCGGTGGTTATTTGCTGGCGAACCAATTGATCGACAGTATGGAAGCTCTGGTGGGCCGTGCTCCGGATAAATTTGCTATAGCCTATAGCAGCGCGGACTTAGCTAAACACTTTAAAGCAGGCAAAATCTCGCTGGCCTTGGGGATGGAAAACGGCACGCCTATCGAAGGCAAGCTGGAAAACCTGCAGCACTTTTATGACCGAGGTATTCGTTACATCACCTTAGCCCACTCTGAAAGTAACCATATAGCCGACTCCAGCTATGACTTACGCCGTCAATGGAAAGGTTTAAGCCCTTTTGGTAAAGAGTTGGTCAAAGCCATGAATGAGACAGGCATTATGATTGATATCTCGCATGTCTCTGACGATGCGTTTTATCAGGCCGTTGAGATCAGTAAAGTGCCCGTCATTGCCTCCCACTCTTCATTAAGAGCTTTTGTACCTGGTTTTGAGCGCAATATGGACGACAAGATGATCAAGGCCCTGGCGAAAAACGGCGGTGTGATCCAAATTAACTTTGGCTCAGCTTTTGTTGTTTCAGCAGCCAATCAATGGGGTTTACAGCGTGATGGGGCATTTAAAGCCTCAGGCCAGACCGATAAAGACGCTTTTACAGCAGAATATAAAAAGAAAAACCCATATCCATTTGCCTCTTTAGCTAAGGTACTGGATCATATCGACTATGTGAAAAAACTGGTCGGCATAGACTATGTCGGCATTGGCTCTGACTTTGACGGTGTGGGAGACTCCCTGCCAGAAGAGTTAAAAGACGTATCTATGTACCCGAACCTGATCCGCGGTTTATTAGAACGTGGCTACACAGAGCAGGAAATTGAAAAAGTCTTGTCCGGTAATACATTAAGAGTTTGGCGTGCCGTAGAGGACTATGCCGCTAAACACTAAATTAAAGCAGTAGAGGTACAAGTAATGGATTGGTTACGTCAGTTGTTCGAACACCCAGCCGATCCATTGCTGCTATCGGGCAGTTACGATCTCAGTTTGGTGCTGCTGTCATTGTTCATTGCTGTCTTTGCCTCGGCCATGGCAATGCAGGTCACGGCTCAGGCCATTAGTGTCAGCAAAAACTCGCTGCGTTTAATGATGCTGGGCAGCGGCAGCATCGCCCTTGGCGGTGGTGTCTGGTCTATGCATTTTATTGGTATGCTGGCCTTTGCCTTATGCACAGATGTCAGTTATCACTTTGGTATAACCGCCTTATCCATGCTGCCAAGCATAGCGGCCTCCTGGGTGGCGCTTGACCTTATCAGCAAAAAATACATCAGCCTGCCTCAGCTATTGCTAGGCGGGCTATTGATGGGTGCAGGCATTGGCACTATGCATTACAGCGGTATGGCAGCCATGCAAATGTCGGTCGCTTTGCGATACGATTTACCAATGTTTTTACTCTCTATTCTGGTCGCCGTAGTACTTGCCATCATTGCCCTTTGGATCCGCTTTGGCTTAAAACGTTTGAATCTGGCGCCACAATGGCTAACGTTGTTAAGCAGCTTAGTGATGGGCGGCGCTATCAGCGGTATGCATTACACTGGGATGGCCGCAGCACGTTTTGTTCCCCCGGCAGGTTTTCAGCCTGCCAATCAGGCTGGCGAAATCCCCCAGGAGCTCGCTATGGCAATCACTTTTACCACACTGATGATCTGCAGCTTAGTCATAGCCATTAATCTGTTATTGAAATACCGGGATGCCAGTGCTTTAGCTAAAGCCAGCGAAAGCCGTTTGTTGGCCATGATGGATACAGCGGTAGACGGCATTGTGACAATTAATGCACAAGGTCTGATCCAGAGCATGAACAAAGCAGCTGAGAAAATTTTTGGCTGGACTCAGGCGGAGTTGCTGCATAAAAACGTCAATATCCTAACCCCGCTGACCATTAGCCCGGAGCACGACTCTTATTTACACAACTACCTCAGCACAGGAGATGCCCAAATTATAGGTGTTGGCCGTGATGTAGAGGCTGTGCACAAGGATGGCCATGTTATACCGGTACGACTGGCGATAGGCCATGCACAACTACCGGATGAAGATGTTTTTGTCGCTTTTATTACCGACATCAGCAGCCGCCTGCAGATGGAGCAGGCACTGAAAGATAATGAAGAAAAATTCCGCTCTTTAATTGGCAATATCCCAGGTGCTGCCTACCGCTGCCTCTATAACGAAAACTGGGATATGCTGTTTATCAGCGATGCGATAGAAAACCTGTCAGGTTACCCAGCCAATGACTTTATGCTGCCCACACCCAAACTCAGTTGGTCTGACTTAGTGCATCCTGATGACAAAAGTACAACCACTCAGATTGATTTGTATCAGGAGCATTTCAGTCTGGAGTACCGTATCCAGCATAGAGATGGGTCAATACGTTGGATCTTGGAATATGGTGAGGCGATAAAGTCTGCTGAAGGCGAAATTATCTGGTTGGACGGCTTTTTAATGGATATCAGCCAGCGCAAACAGATGGAAGTTGAGCTGCTGGAAGCAAAAGACAAAGCAGAGTTGGCCGCAGAGAGCCGCAGTGCTTTTCTGGCCAATATGAGCCATGAGATCCGCACGCCAATGAATGCCATTATAGGGTTCAGCGACCTGTTATTAAGTTCAGACTTATCAGCAGAGCAGAAAAAACACCTGGCGACCATTCATGGGTCAGCCCATTCGTTATTGCATTTACTCAATGATATCCTCGATAGCGCCAAGCTGGAAAAAGGCAAATTGGAGCTGGAATTACAGGACTTTTCTTTACCTGCAGTGCTGGACGCTGTGGTTTCCACTTTGTGGATCCAAGCCCGGAAAAAACAACTGGAGCTGAAACTCGAGCTCGACCCTCAACTGGGTGAGTTTTATTATGGTGCGCCCGATCGGCTGCGTCAGGTCCTGACAAATCTGATTGGCAATGCGATAAAGTTTACCGATCAGGGCTCAGTGCTGGTTCGGGTGAAGCCAGAGGCGCAACAGGTTAGATTTAGTATTGAAGATACGGGCATTGGTATAGCCGCCGAACGTTTGCCGCTGATTTTTGACGCCTTTACTCAGGCGGATGCATCTATGAGTCGTCGCTTTGGCGGCACAGGTCTTGGTACCACGATCAGTAAACAACTGGTCGAACTGATGGGTGGACAAGTCACAGTACAAAGTACCGAAGGCGTTGGCAGTTGTTTTGAATTCAGTCTGCCACTCAAAGAGGGCAAAGCTATAGCTGCACCGCAGCAAGGTTATATTCCTGCTTTGCCTGCTCTTAAAGTATTGATTGCCGACGATATTCCACAAAATCTCGAACTACTGAAATTACTGTTACAACGCGCAGGCCATCAGGTCATAGCAGTCAATGATGGTATCGAAGCCGTTCAGGCGGTACAGCATCAGCCATTTGATCTGGTGCTGATGGATATACAAATGCCAAATCTGGATGGCCTGAAAGCCTGCCAGCACATAAGACAGTGGGAACAACAACACAACAAAGATCTGTTACCTATCATAGCCTTAACAGCCAGCGTGCTGGATGAAGACAAATCTGCGGCGAAAGAAGCCGGTATGCAGGGTTTTGCCAGCAAACCTATAGATTTTGCTGCTTTGTGTTTTGAAATCGCCCAGGTATTAGAGATTGAAGTTCGGGAGCCACTGTCACTCCAGGTACAAACTACCCCTTCCGATCAGTTAGTAAACCTGCCAAAAGCACTGCAACTTTGGGGGAATTTGACGACCTATCTGCCGCAACTTGAGGCCTTTTTGCGGCAACAAAAGCAGAGCTTACTGCAGGCCGCTGATCAGCTAACTAGTGGAGACTACCAGGCAGTGCAGCAGCAGGCTCATGCCATTAAGGGAGTCAGCGCCAACCTTGGATTGGATCCTATGAGTAAAGTATGCGCAGAACTGGAACAAGCGGCGCGTCAGCAACAACAGCAAAGAGCTACTGAATTACTACAAAAGATTTTGGGCTGCTGGCCAAAATTTGAAACCGAATACCAAAAACTGCTGTCTGCACAGCCTGAAGTACAACAAGGTCAGTCTAATCTTCTGGATGATCATCAACTCAGTAGTGCGTTAACTACATTGCAAGAATCTTTACTGCGACATGAACTGGACGATCAAGGGATAGAACATTTGTCTCACTACAGCGGCGAACATCAACCTACTTTAATGAAACTACTGGATGCCGTGAACGATTTTGACTTTAATCTGGCGCTACAACTGCTGGAGCAATTGCAGCACAAACTGGGCGGAGAATCACTCTGATGACAGAAAAACAAAGCCTGTTACTGGTGGATGATGAACCCACTAACTTAAGAGTATTGCGCACCGTGCTGCAGGAACACTACAGGTTGTTATTTGCCAAAAGCGGTGAAGAAGCTTTGCAATTGGTGCAAAAGGAGCAACCAGATTTAATACTGCTGGATGTCATGATGCCAGGGTTAACAGGCTTCGACGTCTGCGCCCGCTTAAAAGCCAATCCTGTCACCAGCGCTATTCCGGTTATATTTGTCACAGCCCTTAAAGATGAGATGGATGAAACCAAAGGCTTTGAAGTTGGCGCTGTGGATTACATCACAAAACCGATCAGCCCAGCCGTAGTGCGGGCTCGCGTAAAAACTCATTTGTCTTTGGTGCAGGCCCAGGAGCTGAAACAAACCCGGTTGCAAGTGATACAGCGCTTGGGCCGGGCCGCTGAATACAAAGACAATGAAACTGGCTTACATGTGATGCGGATGAGCCACTATGCACAGGTCATAGCCCTGGCTTATGGCTTCAGCGAACAAAAAGCTGACGATCTGCTGCATGCAGCTCCAATGCACGATATAGGCAAAATAGGCATAGCAGACAGCATCTTACTTAAACCTGGCAAACTGACAGCCGAAGAATATAAAGAGATGCAAAAGCACCCGCTGATAGGGGCTGAAATCATAGGTGATTGTGACTCCGACTTACTCAAAATGGCCAAAGCTGTGGCTTTGTATCACCATGAAAAATGGGACGGCACTGGTTATCCTTTTGGACTGGCAGCAGAGCAAATTCCACTGGAAGCCCGCATTGTGGCCTTGTGCGATGTATTTGACGCTTTAACCAGTGCCAGACCGTACAAAAAAGCCTGGAGTATTGAAGACACCTTGCAGCATATCCGGCAGCAGAAAGGCCTGCACTTTGAGCCCTTGCTGGTCGATTTACTGGAACAAAATCTGCAACACATTCTTGAAATTAAACAGCGTTGGGCTGAGTAGCTCACTTGAGTCCGGAGTCCTGATACCTTAGATTGGTGAGGTACTCCGACGTTCTGACCTACAGGCAGTAAAGGCAGAGCCCCTATAAAAATAGATCAATAAGGATTTTGTATGAAGCACACTCCCCTTTATCTGGCACTGCTGACCAGCACTTTACTGCTCAGTGCGTGCGATAAAACACCAAAAACAGCTACTGCCACGCCAGTTGCCGAAACTGCAGTGGACAGCAAAATCGCCGCAGTGCCTGCTTACACGCCGACACAGTTTTATGCCACCAAGTCCTATACAGGCAACGACATTAATCATAAAGCCGATGCACTATTGGTGGCGTCTGATGAAACTGGTGTATTTAACCTGTACAAAGTAAGTCTGGACGGTAAAAGCTGGACGGCGCTAACCCACTCCACCACAGAATCTATTTTGCCTATAGGCTGGTTTCCGAAAGACGACCGCGTACTCTATAGAGCCGATCAGGGCGGCAACGAGCTGCACCATGTCTATGTGCTTGAATTAGACGGTTCAATCAAAGACTTAACCCCTGGCGATAAACACAAAGCCGAGTTTATTGGCTGGACAGACGATGACAAATTTTGGGTGATGAGCAACGAGCGGGATCCGAAGTTTTTTGATCTTTACAGCTATGACAGCAGCAACTACCAACGTACCTTGGTGTACCAAAATAACGAAGGTTATGACATAGGCGCCTTAAGCGACAATGGCCGCTACATAGCTTTATCCAAAGAGCGCACCAATGCCGATAACAATCTGTATTTAGTCGATTTGCAAAGCGCCGACAAAACGCCGGTGCATATCACGCCACACCAAGGCAATGTATCGCATGGAGTTTATGGTTTTAGCCGCGATAATAACCAGCTGATTTTTGGTTCAGACGAAAAATCAGAGTTCAGTGAAGCTTTTGCCTATAACATCACTGAAAAAGCCGTACAGCCCTACAGCAAAGCTGAGTGGGACATTATGTACATTGGCTTTAGTAAGGATAATAAATACAAAGTAGAAGCTGTAAACGCCGATGCTTCGACCAAAATCAGCATTACAGAACAAGGTACGGGCAAAACCCTGCAACTGCCTGAATTACCAGCAGGTGATTTGCGCGGTGTGACTTTTTCAGATGACAGCCAGTACTTAAGCTTCTATGTCAACGCCGACAACAGCCCGTCGAATTTATTTGTCTGGAAATTATCTGAAGCCAAAGCAGAGCGTTTAACTCAAGCTCTGGATAAAGCCATAGATGAAAATGTGCTGGTGTCCAGTGAAGTTGTGCGGTATCCAAGCTTTGACGAATTAGCTATACCTGCGCTTTTGTATAAACCCAAACAAGCCAGCAGCTCGGCTAAAGTACCAGCCTTAATCTGGATCCACGGCGGCCCAGGCGGTCAATCACGTACAGGCTACAACCCTGCAATCCAGCATCTGGTCAATCAGGGTTATGCGGTGTTGGCTGTTAATAACAGGGGTTCCAGTGGCTATGGTAAAACCTTCTTCCATCTGGACGATTTAAAACACGGCGAACACGATTTGCAGGATATTGTGTATGGTAAAAAATACCTCCAATCTTTGGATTGGGTAGCCACTGACCGTATTGGCGTGATGGGCGGCAGTTACGGCGGTTATCTGACCATGGCGGCTATGGCCTTTACTGATGAATTTAAAGTTGGCATCAATATTTTTGGTGTCACCAACTGGGTTCGTACTTTAGAAAGCATCCCAGCCTGGTGGGAGTCCTTCCGTGAGTCTTTGTACGCTGAACTGGGCGACCCGGCTAAAGATGGTGAGCGTTTACGCCGCATATCTCCGGTATTCCACGGTGACAAGGTGAAAAAACCTGTACTGGTGGTGCAAGGCGCCAACGATCCCCGCGTATTACAGGTCGAGAGCGATGAAATGGTAGCCGCTATTCGCGCTCAGAATGTTCCCGTTGAGTATGTGTTATTCCCGGACGAAGGCCATGGCTTTATGAAAAAGGAAAATCGAATTAAAGCTCAGGAGGCTTATTTAGCCTTTTTACAAAAATACCTGTAGCATCTAAACCTCACAGGGAGCTGAAAGCAATTTCAGCTCCTGAAAACGCGAAATAATTTGAATCTTATGAACACTTATTCCGGCTTTGTACTGATCAGCAGTTTGTTATTAACCGCCTGTGCTATGCCACGCTACACAGAGCGGCTGCAGCAACCTATGCCTTTGCCTGAAGGTAAATGGACAGTCACGCAAAACCATCCCAATGACATGAATAACGTCACGGAAATGCGCTGGCAAGCAGTGGATTCAGAAAACTATGTGCAGAGTTTTGTGTTTGAGCAGCAGCCGAATAGCGATCTGATGAAAACCAAAACTATTGACGATCAACAAGGCCAGCGAAACTGTGACGAACTGTTTGACAGTCAAATTTTAAGCAAGGAGCCGGTGAATGGTTATCCTGCTTTGGTTTGGGTGTCTGAATGTAAAAGTAAAAGCGGGGCTTATTCCAAAATTTTACATAAGTCCATTGCAGGAAAAGAGTCGCTTTATGTCTTTAACAAAGTCTGGCGCAGCTTACCTTTGCAAACACAATGGGATTTATGGCTGGACTATACCAACAAAATCCATATTTGCGACACCACCAGCAAAAGTCAGCCCTGCAAATAAAATTGGCATCAGATCACATAATTAACTGTTAACAATGTGATCTGATGCCAATTTGGATTAACGATTAGCAGCCATTGCTTCTGGGAGATCAGCAAAAGCCTCTTCCGTTACAGCGCTGGCTTGCTGCTCATAGGCACCTGAAGCCGCAAAAAATGCCTGGTACAAAGCCTCAGGTAACAACTTTTCAGCGACATCAAAACGGGTATCGGTATGTTTTTCTTTATGATGCCACAGCGTCTGATCAGAAGTAGCGGATACCAGCTTGTACTCCAGTTCTACCGTAGCCTCTGAAGCTAGCAATTTGGAGCTTTTTTCAGACCAACGTTGAATATCGACATAAAGCACCATATCCACATCAGTCAGAGCCGGCACTTCCGTCAACTGACGCTGTTGTGCATCGACAATCTGAAAACCCTGGGCTGCAGCAACAGCAGGTACTTCGCGATTAAAAGCTTCGATTAAAGCGTCTGGTACAGCGGCATCACTGTGCACCACAATCATAACTTTCTGCGAATTCTCTTTTTGCACCTGCAGATAATGTTGCTGATCCTCAGCAATAGAACTACAGGCACTCAGATAAACAGCAACTGCTGCAGTCATTATCAGTTTAAAGTACGTCATATGTTTGCTCCTTCCATCGGAAAAATCCTGCAACGCCTGATACTGCACCGGCTTACTTGTCTACCCACCTCATGTCAGTCTGGCTTATAGGGATGAACCAACACTTAACCAAGCCGACAAAGCGCTTAGTTTTTAGCTTCCATTAAGGCCATTAACCTTGCCAGCCGTTGCTGGCACTCTTCTAGCTGAGGACTATGTTGAGTCACCAATTGCTGCCCCATATTTAACGCCGCCAGCACTATACTTTGCTCCATCGACAAATGACCGGCTCCCTGCCGCACTTGCGAAATTTTGTTATTAAGCAGCCGTGCCGCTTCCTGCAACCCGGCTTGTTCCTGCAAAGAGCAGCGTAACCAGTATTCCCGGCCTGCTATCACCACTTTCTGCTCAACGACCAAAGGCTGCTTTAACATGGTCAGGCCGACAATTTTTGTTCAAACAACTGCGTCAGTTGCTGGAGTTTCTGCTGCGCACGCTGCTTTTGATCATCGGACTCCATGGCGTGTAGCTGCAACGTTTCCAACTGATCGGCGCTTTTTTTCAGTTCTTGCTGCAACTGCTGCTCTTTTTGATCCAGCTGTTGCACCTGAGCTGTCAGTTGCTGGTTCTGTGCAATTAAATTCTGAATCAATTGCTCTAACTTGGTGAATTCGGCTTCAAACATAAAATCCCCTGAATGCATAAGTGGGTTGAAAATTGGAGTGTCATGAGTAAGTCACTGCTTACCTGCGAGGGCAGAATGAACCTGAAGGTTTGAACCTGAGCTGAATAAAAAGCAGGGAAATGAATAAATTTAGTGGGAGACACAAACAACAAGGGCAGAATCATCACGCTTCTGCCCTTGTTTGAACTTCTGGCGGCTGTAGGAGCCTTTGCCTTTTTTCGCTTTCACCACCTGCATCTGAAATAATTTGCTGGTTACTAAAGCTTTGAGTGCATTATCCCGGATTTCACCGCGGCCATGCTCTGCCGTTGATTTTTTTGCCATAAGGCCTCCTGTGTAAAACATAATTTGGGTTAGCATAAAATGAAACCCTCATTTAATTTTACGCTGACCCGAATAATTTGTCTTGATATTCAGCGTCAACGTAACCAGATCAAGCCTACTTCCCCTGAATCAGGATCTGTGATGAAAAACCTGCATATAGATTTAGTGTCCGATATTGCCTGCCCCTGGTGTGCCATAGGTTATGCGCGCTTAGAACAAGCCATGGACAGCATTAAGGACAAAGTCAGCGTCAGCATTCAGTGGCGTGCTTTCGAATTAAACCCGGATCCACACCTAACCCCTGAAGCCATTTTGCCAGCGTTAAGTAAAAAATATGGCCGCAGCGAAGCAGAAATGCGCGCCAATCAGGATTCAATGATTAGGATTGCTACTGATCTTGGGCTGAACTTCGAAAAAATGCAGCAACGTTTTACCTGTAACACCTTTGATGCGCACCGCCTGGTGAAATGGGCTGCTGGCTTTGATAAACAAACAGCGATGAAACAAGCCTTATTTGAAGCCTATTTTGGCTTTGCCGAGGATGTATCCAAAA
>Ga0181595_10005466_pt1 | contig 11264 bp, 6 predicted proteins | sample 041ome_7_FD_145604 | JGI IMG/M metagenome (GOLD analysis project Ga0181595, IMG submission 145604) | Coastal salt marsh microbial communities from the Groves Creek Marsh, Skidaway Island, Georgia - 041401AS metaG (spades assembly) | ecosystem: Environmental > Aquatic > Marine > Intertidal zone >...
ATGAATTTTTTTCAAAATAACACTCACGCTAGAAGGATTTAAGCTTTCGCTAATATGCCCATGCCGATTAACGCCTCTTAAGATATACCCTCCACATCCTACAACTTTTCCCCAACGCTTTATCACGGGATAGCCAGCTTTTTCTTTTTCTTGTATTTTGAAAATAAAATAAGGGTGTTGATATGCATAACCAACATCAGCAGATAGATTAGGAAAAGAACCGTATTGGATGCCCCGAGCGAATGTAGAGTTACAGAAAATAATATCCAAAAGACAGCAACCATGTTGAGTAGAAAGACTGCTTTATTCTTAGAACCTAAGGTTTCAGCAATGTAGTAGTGCATATGATCCTTGCCAGCCACCGAAAAACTTTTTTTGTCAAAGAAAGTCCTTTTTATCAGGACCCCTAGAGTCTCATTTAGAGGGACCATAATAGTAAACAAGACTAGGACAGGCGAATTGTGATAGATATTACCTTCATTGAAATAGCCCTGAGAATACCCTATTAAGCTGACAGCAAATATTGCCCCTAGAAGGTATGCACCGCCATCACCTAAAAATATGCGGGCTCTTTTCTTCAAATAAAACCGAAAGTTCTGCAATAGAAAGCCTATACACGCTCCGGCCATGATAAAAAAACCTGTGGGGAAAAAATTCATAGATGCCCAAAAACCGACATACCCAACTAAAAAAATAGTTACGCAAAGGCCATCGAGGCCGTCAATTAGATTAAAGGCATTCATTAGGCCGACGATGGCAAAAGTAGTAAAAATATAAGAAGTATATCCACTTAGTATAATTTCACTGCCAAAGAGATTTCCCAGGCTAGAAATCTGTATCTCTGAAGCAATTATGCCCGCAATCACTACTTGACCTAAAACTCGTAAAAAGGGTCTGAGCTGAAAACGATCGTCAGCGAGCCCCAAAACTAATGCCAAAAAATAGGGTAGAAGATATGTCGGCTGTTTGGATATGGCGAAAGTTAGGATGGTAAGAAATATAATGATACCGCCGATAAGCGGAGTATCTCTCTCATGGGATTTTCTAGCGTCAGGCCTGTCTACGAGACCTGCCGATCTTGCTAATTTGTGCAGTGGAAAGCTGAGTAACAGACTAACTAGCGCTGATTCTAGTAATAAAATGCTATTTTCCATGATCGAGTCTTACAAAATTGTTTTTTTTAAAATAGTCTTTTATGAAACTAAACTTATTCAAATATATACATATTTAATGCTTGGGAGTAATTTACCTTATCATCGAGTATTGCTTTCGTGGCATCACTTGATCCAGTAAATACTGTAAGTTCATAGAAATCATGGTTTTACCTATTTATCATAACACTTAACTTCAGCTTCTGTATATAACTATTACTAAAAGCTGCTGACCTGAGTCAAATTATTAAATATTTTAGCCAGGCTTAATTTTACAGGTGAGTTTGGCGTGCATATCGGCTAGACTTCTAAGAATTGATTATAGTTTGTCTTTGTCACTGGAGTATGTCGGTTCGATGCGACTTAAAAGCATTAAATTAGCAGGTTTTAAATCGTTTGTAGACCCGACTACCGTCAATCTCCCCACCAATCTCTGTGCTGTCGTTGGCCCTAACGGTTGCGGTAAATCCAATATTATTGATGCAGTGCGCTGGGTGCTGGGTGAAAGTTCTGCCAAGAACCTGCGTGGCGAGCAGATGACGGATGTCATTTTTAATGGTTCCAGCAGCCGTAAACCGGTTGGCCAAGCCTCTGTGGAGCTGGTTTTTGATAATAGCGACCGCACGATCAAAGGGCAGTATGCCAGCTTTAATGAGGTGTCGGTTAAGCGTGTCGTGAATAGCGAGGCGCAATCCACTTATTTACTGAATGGTGAGAAATGCCGTCGTCGGGATATCACGGATATTTTTCTGGGCACTGGTCTGGGTCCGCGTTCTTATTCAATTATCGAGCAGGGCATGGTATCCCGCTTGATTGAATCCAAACCTGAGGAGCTGCGGGTATTTATCGAAGAAGCGGCAGGCATCTCAAAATACAAGGAAAGGCGTCGTGAGACTGAAAACCGGATTAAGCGTACCAAAGAGAACCTTGAGCGTTTAACAGATATTCGTGAAGAACTGGAACGTCAGCTGCAACACCTGCAACGACAGGCAAAAGCAGCAGAAAGGTATAAAGAATACAAACAGCAGGAACGTGATACCCAGGCTAATTTAAATGCGCTGCGTTGGCAGTCGTTTAATAATGAAGTGACAAAGGCTCAGCAAACCATCCGCGAACTGGAAGTTAAACTGGAAGCCAGTATTGCCTCATTTCGAGCCTTTGAAGCTGAGATAGAGGAAAAAAGAGAAGCGAATACAGAGCTGCAGGAGTCCTACCAGAAAGTACAAGCCAATTTTTACTCCCTGGGCAGTGAAATCAGCAAGATTGAACAGAATATTGAACACCAGCGTCAGCGTCAGTTGGAGCTCTCAGAAGAGCTGGGAAATATTCAAGTCAATCTCAATAACGCCGAACGGGAACTGCTTGAGGATAAGGAGCAAATCACACAGCTACAGGCGACGATCGCACAAATTGAACCTGAACTGGAAAAAGCTTCAAAGCAGGAAGAGTTGTCATCATCTGTTCTGGAAGAAGCTGAAAAGGCCATGTCTGTCTGGCAGCAGGATTGGGATCATTTCAATACGGATTCGGCAGAAGCAACCCGTCTGGCTGAAGTGGAACAGCAACGCATCAGACACCTTGAAAATATTGTTGAACGCAGTATCCAACGTCAGGGCACGCTGAGTGAAGAACTAAACGGATTGCATACAGCTAATGATGAAGCTGAAGTCATTAGCCTGACTGAAAAAGCCAGTGTTATTGAGACAGATACAGCAGCCTTACAGGAAGAAAATAAAAAGCTGCTTAATCATATTGATGAAATAAGAGGCAAGATAAAAGAGTCTAATAATTCACTTGCTCACTTACGTAGTGAGTTACAGACCCAGGTTGGACGCCAATCGTCCCTGGAAGCTTTACAACAGTCTGCCCTAGGCAAGGAAGAAAAAGCCCTTGAGTGGTTGGAACAGAATAATTTCAGTAACAACAAGCGACTGCTGGATCAGATTAAAGTGGAAGCAGGCTGGGAATTGGCCGTTGAAACTGTTCTGGGTAAACACATGCAGGCAGTCTGTGTTGATGACTTTGCTGCCCTGGATGATGTGTTGCAAAGCTTTAGCAGCGGCTTGTTACAGTTTATTGAGCAAAACCATACCGACGCCGGCAATACCGCAAACTCCATAGCAGGCAAGGCTTTAAAAGATAAGGTGACGAGTGAGCAAAACCTGGGAACGCTGCTGGATGGTATTTATGTCACTGAAACCTTAAATGAAGCGCTGGAATTACGTTCACAGCTGTTAAACCATGAGTCACTTGTTACACGCGGTGGCATCTGGTTGGGTAAAAACTGGTTGCGTGTGGCCAAAGGCTTTGATGAAGAAACAGGTATCCTGAAACGCCAGGAAGAGCTGCTTGCGCTTGCATCCAGCATTGAGTCTTTAAACCAGCGAATCAAAGAAAGTTCAGTTGACACAGAAACATTACAGGCTGACCTGAGCAAGTACGAACAGGAAAAGGAAGCTTACCTGGATAAATTAACTGCCTTGAATAAGAACGCAGCAAATTTAAATGCAGAGCGCTCTGCAGTAAAAGTGAAAATTGAGCAGACTAATCAGCGTAGGCAACGCATCCAAAAGGAAATAGAAGAATTGCAGGAGCAGGTGGCGCTGGAACAGGCAAATATTGCAAAGGCCAGGGTTAATTTACAGAGTGCCCTTGATCGGATGGCGAAAGATACCGAGAAGAGGGAGGAGCTACTTCAACAACGGGAGAAAGTTCGTTCGGAATTGGAAAATGCCCGTCAGAAAGCAGCGCGCGATAAAGATAGCAGCCATGAATTAACCGTCAAACATCAGACTCAATTAACTCAACTGAGATCATTGAACACGGCACTGGACAGGATTACGACTCAGGTTCAAAGCTACGTTGAGCGCCAGCAGCAGATTCAAAATAACCTGAAGCAGAATGATGATCCGATACCGGCGTTGAAGCAGGAACTTGAAGAGAAACTATCTTCAAGAGTTTCTATAGAAAATGAAATGAAAGAAGCAAAAATGCAGGTTGATGAAGTGGAGCATCAACTTCGTGAGTTGGAAAAACGGCGTACTGAAACTCAGGAAAACAGCCAGGGCATCAGAGATGAATTAGCCGGCAAACGTTTAAGTATCGAGGGCGCCAGTGTCAAACGTGAAGCGTTGGAGCAGCAGATAACACAGGCTTCTTATAATCTACAGGATGTTATAGCTGCCTTACCTGAAGTGTTAACAGTAGCGAGCTGTGAAGAAGAGTTGGAAAAACTGGCCGCCAGAATTCAGCGCCTTGGCCCGATTAACCTGGCAGCGATAGATGAATATACCAGTCAGTCCGAGCGTAAGATTTATCTGGATCAGCAGAATGATGATCTGGAGAAAGCCTTGCAGACCTTGCAGAATGCTATTCGTAAAATTGATCGTGAAACCCGAACACGATTTAAAGAAACCTTCGACAAAATTAACAAGGGTCTGCAGGAGCTCTTCCCCAAAATTTTTGGCGGCGGTCACGCTTATCTGGATATGATTGGCGAAGATTTACTGGATACAGGTGTTGCGATTATGGCAAGGCCTCCTGGTAAGCGTAATAGCACAATCCACCTCTTATCGGGGGGTGAAAAAGCCATGACTGCTATTGCTTTGGTGTTCTCTATCTTTCACCTTAATCCTTCACCTTTCTGTATGCTGGATGAGGTTGACGCCCCTCTGGACGATGCCAATATTGCGCGTTACGCTAACCTGGTTAAAGAAATGTCAGGTCTGATACAGTTTATATTTATTACTCACAATCGTTTAACCATGGAATCAGCTAATCAGTTAATGGGGGTCACCATGCAGGAGCCTGGTGTGTCGAGATTGGTATCTGTGGATATTGATGAAGCGGCTGAACTGGCTGCCATGTGAGCGGGTTTTAAATTAGGTCCAAGACAGATAAGATATTCAGATATTTGAAAACTTTTGTCAGATTTCCGTTTAATGAATTTCAATAATAAGAAAGTGCGAGTTTAAGCCATGGGGATGAGAGACTGGTTAATTATCATCGTTATCGTTGGTATTGTTCTCATTTTGTTGGATGGATACAGACGAAAACGCAAAGACAGCATCCGGGTGAAACTGGAAAAAAATATTCCTGATCATGACGTTGAACTAGATACCGCAGCAGAATTGCCAAACGGTGGAGCGAGGGTAATTTCGCGTTATGAGAGTTCAGGGATGATTGAAGATGATTATGCAGATGATTATGACGAATATGATGAAGAAGACGAGGACGAGGACATCGAAGAGGAAGAAGTAGTTCCTGTTGTAATGGATGCTGTTGATCTGGAAAATGTAGCGGCTGCTAGCAATAAACCAAAAAATGATAATTTAGACAGCGAAGATTTTGCTGAGCCTTCTTATGAAGACGATGACATAGATGAGATAGATGACATAGATAACGACGAAGACAGGGATGACCTTGATGAGGCCTATGAAGAATATGAAGAATATGAAGAATATGAAGAGTATGCCCCCGTCAACGAAGACTATCTGGAAGCAGATAAAACAGAAAAACCTAAAGCGCCATATGCTGATGAGCAGGTACACGCTGAATTAGCAGAATTAGATGATGATGACGTTTCTGTGGTTCGCACAAGTCCAAGAAACGCTGGCACCAGAGCAACGGAAAATATTGGAAAGACTAAAGCATCAGACTCAAAACGTATCGAACCGACACTGGGTGAATTAGGTTCTCTTACGGAAGCTGAATTGGAAGACAAACCAGCTCATTTAAAATCCAAGCAGAAAAAGCATAAGGCTGACGCGGTAGAAAGCGGTAGTCAGGCTGAATTATTTGCAGAGAGTCCCGAGGATTTCATTCAGGATGAAGAACACGATGAGAGTGAAGGGGAATATCTGGAGCCAGAAGAAGTTATTGTTATCAATGTGATGGCCAAGCAGGGTGAATTATTTGCCGGTAGTGATCTTTTACCAATACTTTTACAGCAGAATATGCGCCTGGGAAAAATGAGTATTTTTCATAAGCATGCAGATAGCAGTGGCAATGGTCCGGCCATATTCAGTATGGCTAATATGGTAAAACCAGGAACCTTTGATGTAACCCAGATGGAAGAATTTACAACACCGGGTGTCAGTTTCTTTTTACAGCTGCCCAATGCTTTCGGCAATATGAAGAGTTTTGAGCAAATGCTGAAAGCGGCTGATGCCATAAAAGATAAGTTAAACGGTGATTTAAAAGATGAACACCGTAGTGTGATTACACGTCAGACTATTGAGCATTGCCGTCAGCGCATCCAGGATTTTGAGCTCGCCCAGCTTTCAAAAAAATAGTCATATGAGCACAGCAACAGATGATTTGAAGTCAGAGCTTATCGAACTTCGTCAACTGATTGAACGTCATAATCGACTCTACCATCAGCAAGATGCCCCCGAAATTCCTGACCAGGAATTTGACCGTTTATTTGATCGTCTCCTTGAAATCGAAAAACAACACCCGGAACTGGTAACAGCAGATTCACCGAGTCAACGTGTTGGGAGTGAACCCTTATCCGGTTTCGTGCAGGTAGCCCATAAGATTCCCATGCTTTCTCTGGAAAAGGCCTTTGATGCTGAAAGCCTGAGCAAATTTGAAATCCGTTTAAGAAAACGATTACCCGAATATGTAAAAACTATTGAATACAGTTGCGAGCCTAAAATAGACGGTGTGGCTGTCAGCATACGTTATGAGAAAGGGATACTGGTTCAGGCAGCGACCAGAGGTGATGGCACGACAGGTGAAGACATCACCCATAATGTAAAAACAATAAAAGACATTCCGCTAAAGCTAAAGGGGGGGAATTATCCAGATGTGCTGGAAGTACGGGGCGAAATATTTATGAGCAAGTCAGGTTTTGCCCTGATGAATGAAGCGGCCCGAAAAAAAACCGAAAGAACTTTTGTTAATCCGAGAAATGCGGCTGCTGGCACCTTAAGACAACTTGACTCCCGCATTACAGCAAAAAGACCCCTGACAATGTTTTGTTATAGCCTGGGTGAAACCAGTATTGCTTTACCTTCCCGTTTGAGTGAAGTCTTTTCTCTATTGGCTGAATGGGGGCTGCCGGTCAATCCTATTCGCAAAGCTGTCGAAGGTATCGATGCCTGCTACAGCTATTGTGAAGAGATTTTAACTAAACGTAATGATCTGGATTATGAAATTGATGGTGTTGTCCTGAAGGTTAATGATTTTACTTTACAGGACACGCTCGGAATTAATGCGCGCACCCCGCGATGGGCTATTGCCTTTAAATTTCCGGCAGAGGAAGTAAGCACAGTCTTACAGGATGTGGAATTTCAGGTAGGCAGAACCGGAACAATTACACCGGTTGCCCGGTTGACTCCTGTTTTTGTCGGAGGCGTGACGGTAAGTAATGCAACTTTGCATAATCTGGATGAAATTGAACGGCTGGGAATACAAATAGGGGATACTGTCATTATCAGGCGTGCCGGTGATGTGATCCCTAAAGTGGTCAAGGTGGTACTTGAGAAACGACCGGTCGATGCCCGAGAGATAGTTGCGCCACTGCAGTGCCCGGTCTGTCATTCCGATATTGAGCAAATTAAAGGTGAAGTGCTTATGCGCTGCACAGGCGGGCTTTACTGTAAGGCGCAACGTACGCAATCCATTATTCATTTTGCGTCGCGGGCAGCGATGGATATTGATGGTCTGGGCGTGAAGTTAATTGAGCAGCTGGTCGAAGCAGAGCTTATCAATAATGTTGCAGATATTTATCGTTTAAATCTGGCTCAGCTATCAGCTTTGGAGCGGATGGCAGAAAAATCAGCAAGCAATTTATTGGAAGCCATTGAAAACAGTAAGCATATCAGTCTGCAGCGTTTTATTTATGCTTTGGGAATCAGGGAGGTAGGGGAAGCCACTGCTTTAGCCCTGGCAAAGCATTTCGGCTCATTACAAGGCATCATGCAGGCTGATATGGAGGCTTTGATTCAGGTACCAGACATAGGGGAGGTTATGGCACAGCATATTGTGGCTTTTTTTGCGGAAGCACATAATTTGTCTGTGATCGAAGCCTTGATAAAAGCCGGCGTGAGTCCCTCAGAGCTCGAAATCAACGCGAGTGAAACCTTGCCTTTAAGTGGCCTGACTTATGTCGTGACAGGAACCCTTGAATTAATGGGGAGATCAGAAGCAAAGCAGTATTTGCAGCAGCTTGGAGCAAAAGTCGCTGGCAGTGTTTCCAGCAAGACTTCCTGTGTCATTGCGGGCCCCGGTGCAGGCAGTAAACTGAGCAAGGCTGAGGAATTAGGGATTGAAGTGATTGACGAAAAAGATTTTGTGTCATTGCTTACACAACACGGCATAACAGTGTAAAGTATAGCCCCATAAGCTAGTAAAGCCAGTACTTATTGGGCTTAATGACATTAACATGATTAGAGGAATTCAAAAATGCGCCTGATTTTTGTATTCACGATGCTAACTATACTGTCTTCCTGTGTTTCACCGCCGCCAGAAAATACAGCCAATATCTGCAGTATGTTTGAAGAACGTCGCAGCTGGTACAAGGCTGCCAAGAAAGCAGAAAAGCGCTGGGGCACACCTGTTTATGTCAGTATGGCAATCATAGAACAGGAATCATCATTTCAGGGGCGGGCCAAGCCGGAAAGAACCAAATTACTCTGGGTGATTCCCTGGCGTCGACCATCTTCAGCTTATGGTTATGCCCAGGTACTTGATGAAACCTGGACAGACTATAAGGAAGACGCCGGAAACTGGGGAGCACGGCGTTCCAGCTTTTCCGATGCGATGGATTTTGTCGGCTGGTATACCAATAGCTCAACCCGCCGTAATCGCATTGCGCGAAATGATGCATACAACCTTTATTTAGCTTACCACGAGGGCAATGGCGGCTGGGCCAGAGGTTCATATAACAGCAAAGGCTGGCTGATGGATGTTGCCCGTAATGTTCAGAATACGGCTAACGTGTATCAGAATCAGTATCAAAGTTGTGAGCGTGAACTGGGACGAAACTGGTTTATGAGGCTGTTCTTCTGAGCTGGTGGGGCAAAGTATTCGGGGGAACTTTCGGGTTTATGCTGGGCGGGCCTCTAGGGGCCTTGCTGGGTGCATCACTCGGGCATAATTTTGATCGTGGTATGGGGCGCTTAAATGGTAATAAGGGCGCAGAACAAGTAGAGACTATTCAGTCTGCTTTCTTTACAGCTACTTTTTTCATGATGGGGCACATCTCCAAGGTGGATGGCAGAGTGTCTCAGGATGAAATCCATATTGCTCAGCATGTTATGCGGCAAATGAATTTGAATGCGCAGCAGAAAAAAGCCGCCATTAATTTATTTGAGCAGGGTAAAAATCAGGATGTTGAGGTGGTGGAGGTTCTTGAGCAGTTCCGCAAGGAATGCCATCGACGGCGCAATCTGATGCAGATGTTTCTGGAGATTCTGGTAATGACTGCATTTGCTGATGGTGCCCTGCATAAAAGTGAGGAAAATGCACTCTGGCAGGCCGCCCGAACCCTGGGGTTTTCCAAAATTGCTTTTCAGCACATTTTGCAAAGAGGGCAGGCACAACAGCACTATCAGCAGAATCGGCGCTCGCAATCCCAGCGCAGCTCAGATCGTGGCAGGCTAAATTTAGCTGATGCGTATAAGTTACTGGGTATATCCTCTTCAGCCAGTGACGAAGAGTTAAAGAAAGCCTATCGGAGGCAAATGAATCAGCATCACCCTGACAAGCTGGTGTCAAAAGGACTGCCCCAGGAAATGATGGATATAGCCACCCAGAAAACCCAGGATATTAAAGCAGCCTACGAGTTAATTAAACAAACCAGAAAATAGAGATTACTTTAAGTATTTATTGTATTTAATTGATTATTAAAAGTTTATTTATATCAACTTCCAGCTTTTCTAATTCAGCAGCATGCTCAGAATTGCTGATAATACCAGTGCTGCGATTCTCTGGGGTCAAGTAGCGGGCGGCCACTTCCTGAAGTTTAGGGATATCAACTTCAAGCACCTGTTGCCTAAATCTAGCCCGGTGTTCTTTGTTTCTGCCAAATAGTTCATTGTAATAGGCCTGTTTGGCCGTCCCTGCCGGAGATGCGGGTTTATCCAGGCTGGCTATTACCCCCAAAATGGCTTCTTCCAGCTGACTCTGCTTGTGAGTACTGTCATGAAGCCAGGTGATTGCACGCTCAAAGTCGTTCAGTGTTTCTGACAGGCGTGGATCCCGGTAAGAGTAAAATCGAAAGCTTGCTGAGCTTGAATCCTGAGTGGCACCACCGCCATAAGCACCACCTTGTTCTCTGATGGCGCCGTGCAGATAGCCATTGCGCAAGAAGCCACCAAGTACAGTCAGAGCAGCTGCATCTTCATGGGCAGCCGGAACTGTCCGATAAGCTGTGGCACAAAAATTAACCTGGGTATTATGCAGCCAGGCTATGCTGACTCTTTCACGCACAGGATCCATGCTAAAGGGGCTAGTCTTATTGGTATTGTCAGTGTGATGCCATAATTCATCCAGACCACTGATTAATGCCGGTTTTTCACTTTCTTCAGCGATGCAAAGCAGCCGTTTATCCCCCTGGATAATTAACTCATGCAATGTCTGCAGCTTTTCCGCATAAGCAGACAACTGGGCCTGGTCGTTAAACGCCTGAACCATGGATTTCAACTTGCTTATCCCCTGCATGCCTGAATTTTTATAATTCAATGCAGCAATTGCATTCATTTGGCTGGTGGCAATGCCCATAGCCAGAACATGCCCCTGATTGGTTATGTTTTGTTCCTTATGACTGGAGATTTGCTGCATAAGTTCTTTAATTCTATTCAGCTCATCAAAACGACATGAATCAAGCATATCCTTCATTAATTGGCTTAACTTATCCTGGTTGCCATACAGTGCTTTACTGCTGAGAATCATGTAGGCGTCTATGTTTTGCTCGTTTTGCAGGTGATTGCGCATACTGATATGGGCGTTAATGCCACCACATATTGATGCCTGCAAAGCCTGAATTTCCAGATAAGAGGAAGTCCCAACACCGAGTTCAGGCAAACAACTGCTGTAATGCGGTAATAAGGATTTAAGCTCCTCGGGAAGGGACGGCAGAGTGGTAATAATATCCTGATAACTTAA
>Ga0181595_10005472_pt1 | contig 11243 bp, 6 predicted proteins | sample 041ome_7_FD_145604 | JGI IMG/M metagenome (GOLD analysis project Ga0181595, IMG submission 145604) | Coastal salt marsh microbial communities from the Groves Creek Marsh, Skidaway Island, Georgia - 041401AS metaG (spades assembly) | ecosystem: Environmental > Aquatic > Marine > Intertidal zone >...
TACCGCATTTTTATAGAATGCTTAATACAACAACAGATTAGAAACTGCTTGGTAATCAAGATTTCTGATTAGAACATTATTCCAACTGGCTTTTTAATTCGGAAATACACTGGATGTTTGAAGACTATCTTGCTGGATTGACCTCACCTGAACAGGTGCTACTCAATATTTCGGACCTGCCCAGAGGTATCGATAACTATCATATCGATGTCAAACTGAGTCCGAAGTTTTGCGCTGCATTCAAGAAACTACTGGCAGACTATCTTGCGCTTGAAACATCGGAAAAACCCCAACGCCTCAAAAATGATAAACAGGTTGAAGAATTTCGAAACTGCTATATCGATATGGTGACAGTTCTTATAAACCGGGTAAAAACTGATTTATCCCCCGAGCAAATAAATTTCCTGCAATTTGCCATCTATCGTTTCATGCTTGAAAACACCAAAAATGCCCTCGATAACCATATCAAGACATATCGCGACAAGCTTTCAGAATTAAGAACAAGTGGCTCCGGCAAAGCACTGGGTCTTCAGGAACACCTGTTCTGGCTCAAAAAACATTACACCATGATTCTTTATGCCATCTACAGGCATTTCTTCGTACTATTAAGACAGATCGAAACCAAAAACCTGCAAGCTCTCAGAAGGCAATATCTTGGGGGGAAAGACAGTATTTTTCTCGAGATACTTTTAAACCCAATGCTTCTGAGCGCCAACCTGGATTCAGGAAACTTCCTGATTGAACGCTATCTGCTATGGAATAAAAGCAGAGACGAATCAGATTTTGCAGAAATAAATGCAGCAGTTGAATCCATGTTTCGTGAGATGCTACCCGAAGTGAATTTTCCACCTTTGTATGAAGAAAAGGAAAGTTCTGCTCAACTGGAAATATACGATGAACTGGCAGGACTGTCAGCGGCAAAACATTTACTTGGCCCATCGAAAGACATGAAAAACATTATTTCTGAAAGTTTTTCATGCCTCGACCACGCTAATAATTTTGAATATCTATTCAACAAGAACAAGCTTGACGAACTTGTCAGGACCGTCAAGCAAGAACACGGATTCAAAGCCGGCTGGAAAACCCGAGGAAGCATTAAACGACTTAACAAGCTTCTTGTGAAACTGCAGAAGTTTCTGGAGAAAGAAAAGTTATTGGTTCAGCTAACAGCCTCACACCATACCCATAAAATGTGGAGCAGGCACCTGGCTCAGATTATGGATCCGTTAACACTCTGCCGCTATCTTTCAGGCGAGCTAACTTTCAAGGACTTTCAGAAACGTCTCAATCGAGATTATAGTTTTTCATCTGCCGAAGTTAAATCCTTGAAACAGGCAGCCAAGGACGTCAAGGATGAAGTTAGCAAGCATTCATCCGAGATCTTGATTAGATTTTTATCAGTATTCGCACAATATCGCCTGCATTTAAAATATTACCGGTTTGCCCATCGGGTTTTTAACCGAATCAGTATCCAGCACGAAGAAGCAAATATCCGTTTATCCAGCCAGGCAGGCACGCTTTATGAATTACCAATGTCCATGGAAGTCATCAATGATGACAAGCGCATCACTCATCATTCTATCCTCAAGGCGGACGTGCGCGGATCAACCACGGTAACCAATGAACTTGAAAAAAAGGATCTTAATCCCGCCTCCTATTTCAGTTTGCGTTTTTTCAGCCCCATCAACAAGGTATTAAGCCTTTACGGTGCCAACAAAGTGTTTATTGAAGGCGATGCTGTCATTCTGAGCTTTCTGGAATACGAAAATGACCCCCAGAACTGGCATTGTGTGGCCCATGCCTGCGGCATGGCCAAGGCCATGCTTTCTGTTGTGAGCGCCAACAATAAATACTCCAAAGACATGGGCTTACCGCCACTGGAGCTCGGCATCGGTATTTGTTACGCCGATTACGCGCCCCGCTACCTTTATGATGAAGACCAGCCCATCATGATTTCTTCTGCCATTGGCGATGCCGATCGTATGTCTTCCTGTACCTGGAAACTGCGAGATGCCATCCAGAAGCATCCGTTTAATGTTGAAGTACTTGAAATAGCACGAGATGACCATTCCCGAGGGGAAAAAGGGCAAAAGCAGATTCGCTACAATGTGAATGGCATTCTGCTGGACAATGTGGGATTTAAGAAACTTCAAAACGAAATTGAAATGACCCGTCTGTCCGGCCAGGTGGAAGGTCAAACAACCGTATTTTATTACGGCGAATACATGGACACAGAAAGCAAGAAACGCAATCTTGTCGTTCGTGAGGGGCGAGTAGGCTTATGGAAAGACGAGTCTATTCAACCTCATACCATTGATGAAAAGTTTTACGAAGTGGTAACCAACCCCCAGATCACAGCCGGTATTCAGAAAAAAATCCAGACCATGACCCCCGGCCAACACGAAATCATCGAAACAGATGCTTCGACTTCTTGAAATCCTTCTTCCTCTACCCCACGTATAAGATCACATAAAAAGACATTGCGGGTGGATAAATGCGCTTTTGAAATACTCTTGAAAGCCTTATTTCTGCCTTCATATCCGAAATACGCTGATCGTTTCAGACTGATTCATCTCATGTGCATTAATTGTGAAATTTGATCTGTTTTTTTCTTCGAAATGCGAAAAAATGCTAATATTTAGCTTATGAAAATTAACATGAAATACCGCCGTCGTTTTCTCCAAGCCATCGCAGTTTCAGGCACTCTGACAGTGACTGGCTGGCCGCTGACAAGCTTTGCTGCAGGTAACTCACTGACACGCGAAACGATGACGGATCGTCTTATCAGGATCAGTGGGGCTGGTGGCAATATTGTCCTGTTTCTCGGCAACGATAACGTAAGCGTTATTGATAGCGGCAGCGCTGAACACGCCCAAAGCGTGATGTCTCTGATAGCTGAGTTAGCTGACTCGAAGCCAATCAAAAACCTGTTTAATACCCACTGGCACGACGACCACACGGGAGGAAATGAGTTATTTCATTCCCATGGCGTGAACATTATTGCCCACGAGAATACCCGCCTCTGGCTGGGTGCAGATTTTGATGTTGAATGGCGCAACTGGACTCATAACCCGCGTCCGGCAGAAGCCCTGCCCGATGAAACTTTCTATTTTTCGGCAACAAAGGACCTTGGAGGTGAAATCGTTCAGTATCACCATTATGAGCAGGCCCATACCGATGGCGATATAGCACTGTATTTTCCTGACAGCAATATTCTGGTCGCCGGCGGTTTACTCAGCGATGGTCGATATCCAACACCAGATATTGCCACAGGCGGCTGGATTGGTGGCCTTATCAGTGCCAATGAAGCCATGCTTGAACTGGTAGATGACAACACACAAATTATTCCCGACCGGGGAAGTATAAAAACCAGAGCAAATCTATTAGCGCAGCACGCCATGTTGACCGACCTTTACGAAAAAATGAAAACCCTGGCACGTCAGGGCTATAGTGCCCAAAACATGCTTGAAGCCAATGTTACAGAAGGTTATGACCAATCCTGGGGTGATCCTGAAGAATTTATATTGGAAGCCTATCGAGGTATGTGGGCTCATTCCCGTGATATGGGCGGATTTATTTAAATGCGAATAGAATCAATGAAACCAAAAATACTGACTTTGCTTTGTTCTCTGGCTTTTACATCTGTGGCTTTAACTCCTGTGGCCTTAACTGCTGCAGAGGTAGCTCATACAGAAGGCCTTGAAAATATTGAACAGCAATGGACACTGCTCAATGAATATTGTGTCGGCTGTCATAATTTTGAAGACTGGGCCGGCAGCCTGGCTTTTGACACCCTTTCTCCTGAATCCATTCACGAGAATACTGACATATTTGAGAAAGCCGTGCGAAAGATGCGCGGTCGACTCATGCCTCCTCCCGGTAATGAGCGTCCCAGTGAAGCAAAGCTGGATGAATTCATTACTGAGATGGAAAACTATCTGGATTCAGTTTCTGAAGACGCCGGCCCCAATCCCGGACATGTAGCGATCCATCGCTTAAATCGAAAAGAATATGCCAATGCCGTTGAAGAAATCCTCGCCGTGCAGGTCAATGCTGAAGCCTTGTTACCACCTGACTCAGTGAGCGATGGTTTTGACAATGTTGCTAATGTCCTGCAGGTCTCTCCTTCATTTCTGCAGCAGTACATGTCAGCTGCCCGCTCTGTCAGCTTACTTGCTGTTGGCAAGGAAAACCCTGCCCCGGAACTGGCCTCTTTTGAAGCACCCAGTCTGGCGACACAATACCGTCATGTTGAGGGCTTGCCTTTGGGTACCCGTGGCGGTTTTGTCGCCGAGCAGTATTTCCCGGCGGCGGGTGACTACGAATTCAATATTGAAATCGCCTCTCAGGAGGGTTCTCTGCAACGTTCCTACCCCACCTGGTGGCTTGAGGATGAGCATCGATTCATTCTTACTATCGATGGTGAAGAAGTGTATACCACTAAACTCGGAGGTTATGAGGATGCCGAGGCTGTGGATCGCCAGCAGACGCCGGCTATCACGGCGATACAGAATCGTTTCAGGAATATCAATGTGCCGGTAAAAGCGGGTCTGCACAAGATTGGCGTTGGCTTTGTCGCACGCACTTTTGCCGAATCAGATCGCATCATTGGTCATTTAAGCCCCGGGGAAGGTTTTGACAATATTCCCATCGTCGTCAGTTTGAAAGCACTGGGTCCATTCAACGCTACCGGTATGCCCGATGTTCCCAGCAGAGAAAAAATATTTTCCTGTTACCCCGCTAACAATGATGAAGAGCGCGGATGTGCGGAGCAAATCTTCAGCGATCTTGCGCGTCTGGCGTTCAGGCGCCCGATCAATGAAGAAGACTTGTCGCCCTTGATGGCCTTTTATGAAAACGGCCTGACTGAAGGCGGCTTTGAAACGGGCATCCAGAAAGGCATCATGGCGATGCTGGCTTCTACTAAATTTCTCTACCGGGCGGAACCGCTTCCCGATGATGCCAAACCTGGTGAAGCATTTCCTGTATCTGATCTGGAACTTGCTTCACGGCTGTCGTTCTTCCTGTGGAGCAGCAACCCGGATGACGAATTACTCACATTGGCAGAACAGGGTGAGTTGAGAAAGCCTGAAATTCTTCGTGCCCAGGTTCGCCGCATGTTGAGTGATCCACGCGCCAGTTCATTAACTGAAAACTTTGCCTTTCAGTGGCTCAATATTGATGGTGTCGATGATATCGATCCTGATCCCCGTGTTTTTCCGGATTTCGATGACGATCTAAGAGGTGCCTTCAAACAGGAATTGGCGCTTTTTGTGGACAGCATTCTGCGAAGCGGCCGGCCGGTTATAGACCTGCTTGATGCAAAACATACTTATCTCGATGAACGCCTGGCCCGACATTACGGTATTAAAAATGTCCGCGGCTCACAGTTTCGCCGCATAGAGCTGGATGACCAGCGTCGCTGGGGACTATTGGGCAAGGGCGGCCTGTTGATGTTAACGTCATACCCGAATCGCACTTCGCCAGTGGTGCGCGGCGCCTATATTCTGGAAACTCTGATCGGTACTCCTCCATCCGCCCCCCCACCGGGAGTAGAAACGGACCTGGATACTCTTGACCCGGGCTCACAGGTCACCACCATCCGATCAAGGTTGGAAAGCCATCGCGAACAACCTTCCTGCAATCAGTGTCATGGTGTCATTGATCCTCTTGGTCTGGCTCTGGAAAATTTCAACGCCATTGGCCAATGGCGTGATATGGATCGCTTTGCCCAATCCCCGATTGATGCCAATGGCCGACTTGCCAGTGGTCAACCGGTGACCGGACCCAATGACCTGCGCGAAGCATTACTTGACCGGCCAGATCAGTTTGTACAAGCTATTACTGAAAAGTTAATGACTTTTGCCCTGGGACGCACAGTAGAACACTTTGATATGCCAACTGTGCGCAGGATTGTTAAGCAGGCTGCAGCGAATAATTATCAATTTGAAAACATTGTGCAGGGTATTGTTGAGAGCGATGCTTTCCGCATGAAGTCGCTGCCCACTGAAGAACACGGCGCTGAAACGGTTGCCATTAATGAATAGGATCTGAGAAGGTCACTTAATAGATTGAAGGTGGAGTAATAACCATGTTTATTACCAAGAAATATTTATCAAGACGAAAAGTATTAAGAGGACTAGGGACATCAGTTGCCCTGCCTTTTCTGGACGCCATGGTGCCGGCAGCAACAGCTATTGCCCAGACGGCAGCAGCGCCCAGACCATTGATGGGTTATTTTTATTTGCCTCATGGCGCGATCATGAGTGATTGGACCCCGGATGCTGCTGGTAGTGATTTTGACTTAAAGCCAATTCTTAAACCATTTGAAGCTTACCGTGATTACCTGACCATTGTGTCCGGCCTCGACAACAAGCCGGCTCAAAGTTCAGCAGTACACGCCATTACACCGGGTACCTGGCTAACCTGTGCTGCTCCCCGCCGCAGCCACGCCCCTTCTGTTGGCATTTCAGCAGACCAGATTGCCGCCAACTATATCGGTCAGGATACTCCCCTGCCATCTATTGAAGTCGCCACCGAAGAAAAGGGCGGCGCCTCGGCTTGCGATGGCACTTATGGCTGCACAATAGGCACCACTATCTCCTTTAGCAGCGCGACCACCCCATTGCCTATGGAATACAACCCAAAGAAATTTCTGACCAAGTTATTTGGCGAAGGCGATACAGACGAAGAGCGCTCAATGATCGCCAACGATTACAAGAGTCTGCTGGATATGGTTGCAGATGAAACCAACTCTCTGAAGAAAAGCCTGGGCGCGTCAGATAAAGCCATGCTGGATAATTATCTCACCAGCGTGCGTGAAATCGAACGCCGGGTTGAGAAACTTGAAAACCAGGACATGTCACAATATGAGATGCCAGAGATGCCAGTAGGCATTCCGAATTTTGATGAACACATTGAATTAATGCTGGACATGATTACCCTGGCCTATCAGGCTGGCATGACCCGCGTGGTCTCATTCATGCTCGCAGCAGAAGTCAGCCAGCAAGCCTATCCGCATATTGGCATACCCGATGCCTTTCACCCGCTGTCACACCACAATAACAATCCGGTCAGTCTCCAGAAACTGTCACAGTTACAAACCTGGCATAGCGATGTATTGGCAAAATTTGTCGGCAAACTAAAAGATATTCCGGACGGCGAAAACTCCTTGCTGGATAATGCCATTCTTACTTATGGCAGCAATATGAGTAACAGTAATGCGCACAATAACTTCCCACTGCCAATGGCAGTGATTGGCAAGGGTGCGGGTACTATCAAGGGTAACCAGCATTTGAAAGTCGCTGATCATACACCGATCGCCAACCTTCACCTGACCTTGCTCCAGCGTGCAGGCATCCCCATTGAATCTCATGGGGACAGCAACGGCACTTTCGCTGAAGTATAAAATCGGATTATCTAAGCAGGCGGAAAATTTGAAATGAAAAGACTGGTTTTAGTAATCTTGATTGCAGGATTAATATCCGGGCCAACAATGGCTTCGCCTTTGCTGGACAGTATTCTTGCTGGGAATTTTGACCAGGCCTTAAAACTGGCGAACGCCGGGGCCGACGTTACCACCCCGGAATCAAATGGCACCACTGCCTTGCATTGGGCCGTGCATCATGGCGACCTTGCCCTGGTAAAAGCGCTGATTGCGGCAGGTGCAGAAGTAAACACAGAGAATAACTATGGTGCCAGCCCGGTTTCGGAAGCCGCCTTGTTAGGTGACTATGAAATTATGGAAGCCTTGTTGGAAGCCGGCGCAGACCCTGACTCGTCTAACGCCGACAATCAAACAGCACTTATGATTGTTGCCCGCTCAGCCAACCTGGAGACCGCCAGGTTGTTGCTTGAGCATGGAGCCAATGTGAATGCTACGGAAAAATGGCAGGGACAAAATGCAGTGATTTGGGCTGCGGCACAATCTCAGCCAGAAATGTTGAAACTGTTACTTGAAGCAGGTGGAAATCCTGATTCCAGATCTCTTCCTAATCAGCGCGATCGCCAGATCAGTGCTGAACGACGTTTTCAGTGGCGTCCCGCTGGAGGTATTACTGCCCTGGGTTATGCCGCTCGTGAAGGCTGCCTTGCCTGCGTTGAAATACTCGTTGAAGCGGGTGCCGACATGGATCAGGGAGATGCTGAAAATGTTACGCCTCTGCTTCTGGCAGTAATGAACTTACGTTTCGATACTGCCAAGTTTCTGGTCCAAAGTGGCGCCAACGTAAATAAATGGAGCTGGCGTGGTGAAAACCCGGTTTATTCAGCCGTTGATGTAAACACCTTGCCACATGGTGGCTATCCTGACAGACCTGCCACCACGGAAACAAGCAGTCTGGACATGATCCGGATATTGCTGGAAGCAGGAGCCAATCCAAACTTGCAGATTAAACTACAACCCACTTATCGACATCTCAAGGATGACCGTGGTGCTGACACCATGCTTGTTGATGGCGCAACTCCCTTACTGCGTGCCGCCAAAGGCCATGATGTAGCAGCAATAAAGTTACTCACACAGTATGGTGCACACATCGACCTGCCTAATCGGGACGGAATATCTCCCCTAATGGCCGCCGCAGGCTTGGGCGCCAATTCAATTGATACTCGTGGTGATTACCTGACGCCCTTTGCCGGTCAGTATGCCAAAGACACGCTTGCCGTCTTGCTGGATCAAGGCGCCAACATCAACCAGAAAGATCGCTATGGTCGAACAGCTCTGCATGGTGCTGCAAGCTGGGGCTGGAATGAGGCTGTGGAATTTCTCGCCAATCAGGGAGCAAATCTTGAAGCAGAAGATGCCGGCGGATTGACCGCCTTTAATTATGCAATGGGTGAAAGATCCAGAGGCGCTGGTCGCGGGGTCAGTGGTGAAGTCAGAGCGGAAACCGCGAAGTTGATACAGGAATTATCATTAAGATAATTTAGCCAACGGTTGTACTTTTAAAAATTTAAGCAGCAATTCATATCCTTTCTACAATTATTTGATTGCCTCAAAATAAAAAGCCCCGATAACTTTCATTATCGAGGCTTTTTTTATATCACTAGATTTTACTTCTTGGCATTAGCCGCCTTTCTTTCGAGCTCAGCCTGAACAACCTCTTCAGAAACTGTATTCGGGCACGGCAGGTAATGAGCAAATTCCATTGAGAATTGTCCACGTCCAGATGTCATGGTACGCAAACTACCTATGTAACCAAACATTTCAGAAAGAGGTACATCGGCTTTTATTCGCACACCTGTTGGACCAGCATCCTGATCCTTAATCATTCCTCTACGACGGTTCAAATCGCCGATCACATCACCTACATGATCCTCCGGCGTAAACACATCAACTTTCATGATTGGCTCGATTAACTGCGGGCCTGCTTTAGACATCGATTGACGATAGGCACCCCTGGCTGCAAGTTCGAATGCTACTGCCGATGAATCCACTGAGTGGAAGCCACCATCATAGAGTTCGATCTCAACATCAAGAACCGGAAAGCCTGCAACCGGGCCTTCATCCATCATACCCTTAAAGCCTTTTTCAATAGCAGGGAAGAATTCCTTCGGTACATTACCACCCACAACGCTTGAGGAAAAAACAAACCCCGTTCCTGGCTCACCTGGCTTGATACGATAATCAATCTTACCGAACTGACCGGAACCGCCTGATTGTTTCTTATGGGTATAAGAGTCTTCAATTAGCTGAGTAATAGTTTCACGATAAGCCACCTGCGGCGCGCCTACATCCAACTCAACACCGTAGGTTCGTTTCAGAATATCAACTTTAATATCAAGATGAAGTTCACCCATTCCCTTAAGAATAGTTTCACCTGAATCTTCGTCTGTCTCAACACGGAAAGAAGGATCCTCAGCTACCATTTTACCAATGGCAATACTCATTTTTTCAACACTGCTCTTGTCTTTAGGAGCAACTGCAAGTGAAATAACAGGTTCAGGGAAAACCATCGCTTCCAAGGTACAAGGGTGCTTCGGGTCACATAAGGTGTGCCCCGTTTGTACGTTTTTCATACCAACGATAGCGATAATGTCACCTGCCTGCGCACTTTCAATTTCGTTACGATCATTAGCATGCATTTCAACCATTCGGCCAATACGCTCGGTTTTACCCGTGAATGAATTCAGGATAGTGTCGCCTTTATTCAGCACACCAGAGTATATTCGGGTAAAGGTCAGTGCACCGAAACGGTCGTCCATAATCTTGAACGCCAACGCGCGCAGAGGTTCAGTCACTGAAACCAGGGCAACTTCACCAGTAGGTTCACCTTCTTCGGTAGTCAGTTCCTGTGGATCAACTTCAGTTGGACTGGGCAAATAGTCTACAACGGCATCCAGAACCATCTGAATACCTTTGTCTTTAAAAGCAGAACCGCAATATGTAGGGAAGAAATCCAGTGCTATGGTGCCTTTACGGATGCAGCGCTTGATGTCTTCAATGGAGGGTTCAGTGCCTTCCAGATAGGCTTCCATTACGTCATCATCTTGTTCTACAGCAGTTTCTATCAGTTTTTCACGCCATTCTTCAACCAGATCCACCATATCTTCCGGTACGTCACCAATTTCGAATTTTTCAGGGTTACCTGGATCAGGCCATACATGTGATTTACGCGTCAGAAGATCTACAACACCAATAAATCCTTCTTCACGACCGATGGGTAACACCATAACCAAAGGGTTAGCGGCCAGAATAGACTCTACTTGCCCTACTACTCGAAGAAAATCTGCGCCAATACGGTCAAGCTTGTTGATAAAGATAACGCGGGAAACTTCTGAATCATTGGCATAACGCCAGTTGGTTTCAGATTGAGGCTCAACACCACCAGAACCACAAAATACACCAACACCGCCATCCAGCACTTTAAGTGAACGATAGACTTCAACCGTGAAATCAACGTGTCCCGGTGTGTCAATAATGTTTAAACGGTGATCTTTCCAGAAACATGTTGTGGCAGCAGACTGGATAGTAATACCACGCTCCTGCTCCTGCGCCATAAAGTCAGTTGTTGCAGCACCATCATGCACTTCTCCGGTTTTATGAATTTTTCCGGTCAGCTTGAGAATACGCTCTGTGGTGGTAGTTTTACCTGCATCAACGTGGGCGAAAATACCAATGTTTCTATAGTGTGATAAATCAGTCATTGTGCTGCTCTTGGGTTAATTGTCTGTTTGGGTAAAAATGGTGCGGCATGATACTAGATTTTTGGGCCAAAGAACAGGCGGGAAGCAGGGATTAGGGC
>Ga0181595_10005478_pt1 | contig 11225 bp, 11 predicted proteins | sample 041ome_7_FD_145604 | JGI IMG/M metagenome (GOLD analysis project Ga0181595, IMG submission 145604) | Coastal salt marsh microbial communities from the Groves Creek Marsh, Skidaway Island, Georgia - 041401AS metaG (spades assembly) | ecosystem: Environmental > Aquatic > Marine > Intertidal zone...
GGTAGCTGCCCTGATTTACATAACCAACAAAATTTTCAGCGGTAACCGGCGCCTCTGTTTCCAGCAACTCCATGCACAGATCCCCCAGTGTCGTTGTCAGACAGACGATAGTCTGAGCTCTGGCTTGCGTGGAAAAAGCCATAACTATCAGGAAGGTAGCGCTGAGATATAGTGGAAATTTGAATAACTTCTTCATGCTTTTGCCCAACAGGCTGCTTTATCGGTGTGGCTATAAAAATGTGGCCGCAGAATATCACATTTCACAAGCGGAGTGTGAATGCTTCTTCGCCTCAAATCTCTATTAAGGCCATGTAAATATTAAAGAATTTCACATAAGCCAGACTCCAAATTTACATATCTTTAATAATAATTTAACCATTAATTAACCCACACTCAGCATTCTTTTACATAAAATTAATTATGTTTTTACAAGGGCTCCATAGAATGCGTGCTTGACCAAATCTGGTGATATCTACGTTTTTAAAAGATTAATGGAGTAAAAAGAGCATGAAATTAAACACTGTCCTGAAGATTTCAACTTTGGCCATGGCCATTACAGCGGCCTCTGCTCATGCTGCTGATCCTGATACCCTGAAAACAATTGGCAATTCAGACGCTAGCTTTGCAGCCGGTGCTACTATCAACGGCGGCGCAGCTTTCCAGAATATCATTCCCGCCGGTCAGACAATCCAGATCAGGGGGCAGATTACACCTGATCCTGACGATGTCGGCCTTGAGGCCGATATCCTTGTGGTTGCCAAGGTTGGCAACAAATTTTTCCAGCATACTCCGGAAGGATGGACGGCTCTACCACTTGATCTTAACAGTAACACCCTTGGTATTACTCCATTTGCCACGGTTACTCTTGGTGACCCTGTCAGTTACCAGGTAGATGACTTTGCTGTAGCTATTGGTGAAGACCTGACCGGGAAATCAAACATAAAACTGCTTTGGGGTTATGTGCCGACAGGAAAAGGCATTCGTTATGGTAAAGCCCTGAAGTTTAACGTAGCTGGCACGCCTTCTGACAGCTGTCCTGCCGGAACATCTGTTGATGGCAGCAATGCATCCGTATGCGTGCTTTCCGGAACCTACACTGAGGATCTTTATCTGACCAATAATTTTGACTACCGTATTGAAGGTACCGTTCGTATTGGGGATGACAATAGTGTTAACCCGACACTGACCATTGAACCTGGTGTGACTACTTATGGAACCTCAGGTAATGATTTTCTCTGGATTGACCGTGGTGCAAAACTTATTGCCAATGGTACACCGTCTGCTCCCATTATTATGACCAGTGCCAGTGATGCTGATGCCACCGCTACAACACGTGGTGAGTGGGGTGGCCTGGTTATTAATGGCAACGCGCCGATTAATGGCTGTTCCGAAGGAACAGAACTTTGCGAATCTGCAGGTGAAGGTAATTCCGGCCTGTTTGGCGGTAATGATGCCGAGGATGATAGCGGCAGCCTGACCTATCTGGTAGTGAAATATGCCGGCTTTCTGATCAACGATCTGGACGAGTTGAACGGCATTGCGTTTCAGGGGGTTGGTTCCGGAACCAATGTTGATTATGTGCAGGTGCATAATAATCAGGACGACGGTATAGAGTTTTTTGGCGGCACGGTTAATGCAAAGCATCTCTACCTGACAGGCAACCGGGATGACTCTCTGGACTGGACCAAGGGTTGGACCGGTTATGTGCAGCACGTGGTCATTCATCAGGGTACAGATACCGGAGATCAGGGCATGGAAATGGATAACAATGGTGATGCGCCGGATTCTTCGCCCAGAGCCCAGCCGGTGATTTCCAATGTCACCATTGTTGGAAACGACAATACTGATATTGGCATGCTGATTCGTGAAGGTACTGGCGGCAATTTCTATAACTTTGTTATTACCGGTATGGGTGATGGTTGTATTGATATAGACCAGATTGAAACCTTTACAGCAGCAGGCACCCCCGACAACCTGACTGGCGTCATGACCATGAACAATACGGTTGTCGATTGTGCCAGTAATTTTGTTGAGGACACAGATGAACCCTATAGCGTTGAAAGCTGGTTTTTGGCACAGGATGGCAATGTAGAGCTTTCTACCGGGATGTCGGATTACATCAATTCATCAGCAGTAAATGCACTGGATTATTTTCAACCGGAAACCCTCGGCCCATTCTTTGATGAAACTGACTATATCGGTGCGGTACCCAGCGCTGAAGAAGACTGGACAGAAGGTTGGACCTTCCGTCCACTTTAGGATGCGTGATCAAAACCGGCTTTACTGCATTACTCACGGGAATTTCACATAAGCTGAAATTCCCTTGAGTTTTTAGGGAAAGAAAATTTTTAAGAACCGTGGATAAAACATAATGAATCGCAAAACCTTATATCTGACAGTAGCCGGTGTATTTTTTTCCAGTCCGGAAATTTTTGCCCAGAATGATGATTTGCAGGCGGACAGAAGGATCCCTGCAGATGCCGCCGATATCACAGAAATAGTAACTCTGGGTGAATATATTCCCGATGAAAAAAGGGCCACTGCCAGTATTTCCAATGTGCTGGATGCAGAAGGGTTTAGCAGAGCCGGCGATACCAACGTTGCGGAAGGTCTGAAGCGCGTTTCCGGTTTAAATCTGGCGGGTGGAAAATTTGTCTATATTCGAGGTCTTGGTGAGCGCTATTCAAGCACCATTCTAAATGGTTCTACCTTGCCCAGTCCGGAACCAATTCGCCGGGTTGTACCACTCGATCTTTTTCCTGCCAGTATTATTGACAGCGTGCTGGTACAGAAAACCTTCAGTGCCCGGTACCCTGCCGAGTTTGCCGGAGGGGCCGTTCAAATGCGTACCAAAGTGGTCCCGGATGAACCGTTTTTTGAATTTTCTTCCAGTGTAGGTTATTCAGGAAATACGACTTTTTCTGACGGTTTTACTTATCCGGGTGGTGATACAGACTGGATGGGTGTTGACGATGGCAGCAGAGATTTACCAGGTCCGCTTAAGGATGCCATTTCAGGAAATCGCGAATTACGTCGAAATAATATGTTCTTCCAGGACGGTTTTGATGCGCAGGAACTTGAAGCTATTGGTGAAAGCCTTGATAGTAATTACACGGCTGTCAGCGAAAAAATCAAGCCAGATGTCAGCGCGTCTACAAGTTTTGGTTCTGCCTGGTATGGGGATAATTACCGCGTGGGTGGTCTGGCAAACTTCAGCTATAACAATTCCTGGGACACCATCAGCGTCACCAGAAACACTTATGTCGCTAACAGTGAAGGTGAGCTTAGCCAGCGTAATGATCTGGACTTTAACTCAACAGAACACAGTGTTGATACCTCAATGTTTATTACCGGTGGTATTGAATATAACGATGCCCATTCGCTTAAAGCAACGCTGCTACAGATCCGTAAAATGGATGACCTGGCAGGTATTCAGTCTGGCTTCCTGGCGACAGAAGCCCAGGATATTCGTACAACGCGACTGGAATGGATTGAACGTGACTTGTTGTCAAAACAGTTGGAAGGCGAGCATGTTCTTATTGATTTAAATGATCTGACTCTGAACTGGCATTACAATGAGTCTCGTGCCAAACGTGATTCACCGGACTTCCGTCAGAATCGTTATGAATATGCTCCGCAGATAGATGATTTTGCTTTTTCATTACGCGCCGATGCCAATCAGCGCTGGTGGTCTGCCCTGGAAGACAACAATAAGGATATCGGCTTTTCAGCCAGAATGTATCTGGAGACACCTTTCAATACCAACACGGAATTTTCATTTGGAGCGAATCGGGTAAGAAAAAATCGTGAGTCGGAAATCAGAAGATTCCTCTTTATTGCCAATGGCGCGGATGCTACCGGTTTTGACTTGCGTAGTAACCCGTCTTTAAATGAAATCGTTAATAAAGAAACTATCAGCCAGAAAGGATTTGAATTAAGGGAAGGCACACGTGCTACTGACAACTATACGGCAGCCCAGGAAATTGATGCCTACTTTGTGGAAGCCGATGTAGAGCTGACCTACTACCTGCGACTGCTGGCTGGAGCTCGCGTAGAGAAATCGAGACAAAACGTTACTACCTTTAATCTTTTTTTTCCGGATCAGGCCGTGGAAAGTGAACTGGTGAGTGACGATGTATTTCCTGTGTTAACAGCGACCTGGATTCTCGATGACTACAATATGCAGGTAAGGGCCGGCTATTCTGAAACCATTTCCCGCCCGGATTTCAGGGAACTTTCACCAGCCCCCTTTATTGATCCGGTAACCGGATTCATCATCGTTGGTAATCCTGATCTTACGGTAGGCTATATTAATAATTTTGATTTACGCTGGGAATGGTATTTCTCCGGAGATGAAAGTGTATCAGTTGGTCTGTTTTATAAGGATTTTGACACACCTATTGAGGCCATCATTGAGCCGGGCGCTGCGAATCAGAGAACTTTTATCAATGCCCGGAATGCTATAACTCAAGGGATAGAGTTTGATGCTTTTCGCTGGCTGGACTTTATTAATGATGACTGGAGCAGCTGGTATCTTTCTACCAACCTAACCCTGATTGATTCTGAGGTAACTATCAGACCCGAAGATTCCGGCCTGGTAACTAATCCAACCCGTGCTTTACAGGGTCAGGCAGATTATATCTTCAACCTGCAACTGGGTTTTGATGACCAATACAAAAATAAGGGCAGCCTGGTTTATCACATCACCGGGGACAAGATCAGGGAAGTAGGTATTCTTGGACAGCCTGATATTTATGATGAAGCTTATGGCGAAGTCGACTTTAATTACACCCGTCTGGTCAGTGAAAATTTGACGCTCAGTTTCATGGCAAAAAACCTTTTAAATCAGAGGCGCGAATCAACCCAGGGCGGGTTTGATGTTAACAGTTTCTTTGAAGGGCGTTCTGCTACTATGGGAATAGAGTATGTTTTTTAAAAGCTTTTCGGTAAATCCCTTTAAAAAATGGACCGGTAGCCGCCCGCCCTTTCATTTCTGAATAATGATTTGCGTTTATTGAAGCGAGATCAATCTAAAGCTCATCCATAACAGAATGCAGGACACAAGGATGACCAGAAAAGCCAGAAGCGTATAGATTGCCAGGATTATTCGTGTTCCCAGGCGTGTCAGGAAATCATCATGGGGTAGTACCGGGGGTGGAATTTTCTGAAATAACTGAATAAAGGAAAACAGCATCATTCCCCAAAGAGTCAGTATCAGGGAGGGTTCCAGCAAGTGCCCCAGATTTTCATTAACCACAAATAAACTGGCAAGCACACCAGCCAGACCGGTAATACCGAGCAAGATGGCAAGCGGGCGGCACCATTTCATGCCCAGGGCGATTTTGTGCAGCGTCAGCAACATGGAAATTATTTTATTAAAGCCCTGGTTAAGTAAAATTTCTTTTAGGGAATAAAAAAACCTGCAGCAAGACTGCAGGTTTTTTAATCTTAAATCAACGCAATGCAAGCAGAGTGTTATCTGATCCTGTCTCTGGTCGACACTCTAGTCGGGTTTTCTAGTCGTCAATGTGAACTATTAGCAGGTCACATCCTGCACCATGAGTCACACTGGAAGAGGTTGAGCCAAATAATAACTCCCAGCCGTGACGGCCATGTCCACCCATTACGATGAGGTCGGCATTAATCTTTTTGGCCAGCTCGCGGATTTCCCTTGCCGGCTGACCCAGTACGGTATGGATTCTGCTTGGCGGAACGTCAATTACGGTACCCATTTCAGAGAGGCTGATCTTGGCCTGTTTGGTCACTTCTTCATGCAGGCCTTCAATATCTACACTGGTAACTTCAACAGCATAACCAACGGCAATCGGTTCTATCACATGCACCAGACTCATCTCGGCGTCATATTGCTTGGCAAGGTTTCTGGCCTTGTCCAGAATCAAGGCTGAATCCTGTGACAAATCGACAGCTATCAGTATCTTTTTGTATAGTTCCATTAACCAGTCCTCCGGTTTTATTCAAGTATTTATCTACGCATTCCAGTGTAGAGACTACATCGGATCACCACAAGGCTGTCTTGATCTATAGCAATCTTGAGTAATTTCTTCCTGCCGGAGATGAAAGCCTTTGTGCAGCCTGCTACCATTGCGCCCTGATTTCCAATACTAATCAAAGTTTGGGAATTGTGGAAATCCAATTTTTACAGAATATGCTAAGTGCCCATTACAAACACCTATTTGTTGCAAAACACCATGACAGAAACAGAGGAAATAAAAACCGGGCTGATACAGCTTGTAGCGGGTTCGGACAGCCAGGGTATGCCGGTGCTGGAGAAGCTGAAAGTTAGCTATCTTGAAACCCCAAGCCACTATAAGCTTAAGCGCTCACCATTGTTTGTGAGAGACCTCGCAGCTGGAGACATATTTTCCTGTGCCCAGGACAACCCCGCCAACTATAAGGTTATCGAACGTAGCGGTAATCTGTCTATTCGAGTATTCCGTAAGGATGACATTGACGAGGTTGCAGAGTTTCTGACGCCTGAAGTGGAAAAGCTGGATGGCTCGATAGATTTGAAAAGCGATCGTGCACTGGTTTATTCACTGCATGTTAATAACGGCTTTGCTGAAATAGAACGCCTTTTTGACTCTGCGATGGCAAGGTATACGAATTCTGTCTGGTACTACGGCAATGTTTATGACCGTAATGACGGCATTACGCCGTTAAACTGGTGGGATGAATTCATTAATCAAGTGTAATTCAGGTTTCAGGAAGTAATATGTTAATTGTAATCTCTCCAGCGAAAACGCTGGATCTGGAAAGTAAATACAAATCACCGCTTACCACAAGGCCAGAATTTTTGCCTGATTCGGGTAAGCTGATAAAGATTATGCGTGAGTATTCGGCGCAGGATTTGAAACAGCTGATGAACACAAGTGACGCCATCAGCACCTTGAACGTCGAACGCTTTAAAAAGTGGAAAACACCCTTTTCCGAGACTAATGCCAGACCTGCCATTTTTACCTTCAAGGGAGATGTGTATACAGGCCTTGAAGTCGAAAATTTTTCTTCTGCTGACCTGAAATATGCCCAGGATCATCTGCGCATCCTTTCCGGACTTTATGGCGCCCTGAAACCCCTTGATTTGATGCAGGCCTATCGTCTGGAAATGGGAACCAGCATCAGCAATGAGCGCGGCAAAAACCTGTATGAGTTCTGGGGCGACAAGGTAACCGATGCTATCAACCGGGATATGAGTGCTCTAAAAGACGACACTTTGGTGAACCTGGCATCCAATGAATACTTTAGTGTGCTGAACAAAAAGTCAGTGCAGGCAAATATCGTAACCCCGGTATTCAAGGACTACAGTAATGGCAAGTATCGTGTTATCAGCTTTTATGCCAAGAAAGCCCGGGGGAAAATGGCGGCCTGGATTATCCAGAACCGGGTGAGCAAAACCGGGGCCCTGCCTGATTTTGCTATTGATGGTTATCGCTACAGCAGTGCTGAATCAAGTCCCGACAAACCGGTGTTCCTGCGTAAGCCAAAATAAACAACTGCAGGCGCAGATGCTCTATACCCCGATGTTGTTCAGAGTATTGATAATTTCGTGGATAACAGCAGCTGTGAGGGGGTGATCTTCTTCCATCTCCTGTAACAGGCGTTCGGCCGTGGTCCTGAAATCTTCAGATGGCTTTGGTCCCTCCCACTCGGCCAGTTCACTTTTCATTTGCGCGAGCATGGCCTCCTGCTGTGGGCTGGTGTCGCTATCAGCGAACCTGTCATGTAATTCGGAGATCAGACCTTCGATGTGTTGTTTTGGCATAATGGAGTTCCTTTAGTGATAGCCCTAAGTTTAACGTAAATTCCTCAAAGGCACTTGTGATATGTCAAAACCCTTTTCCCAGGCCTGCGAAAATAACAAGGCAGCGATTCTTGCTGTCATTAGCCAGTACTTTCAGGGTGATCTCACTGTGCTGGAGATTGGCAGTTATACCGGACAGCATGCACAGTATTTTGCCAGCCAACTCGCGCAGGTGACCTGGCAGCCAAGTGACATTCAGGACAATTTGCCAATTGTTGAGGCAGGCCTCGCCGATTTGACACTGTCCAATATCTTGCCGCCATTAGTACTGGATGTTAGTCAGCAACCCTGGCCGGTAAAAAAAGTAGGCGGTGTTTTCAGTGCCAATACTTTGCATATTATGGCGCAGGAAAAGCTGGCAGATTTTTTTCACGGGGCAGGCCTGGTCCTGCAAGCCGGCGGCTTTCTTTGTGTTTATGGCCCATTCAAATACGCGGGCGAGTACACCAGTGAAAGCAATGCCAGCTTCGAATTGTGGCTGCAGGAGCGTGATCCAGTAAGCGCGATCAGGGATTTTGAAATGGTTAATGCTCTGGCTGAAAAGGCAGGATTGACCCTGGTGACAGACCACCCTATGCCAGCCAATAACCAGCTGCTGGTTTGGAAAAAGGAACAATAAAAAGTCGACCAAGCCAGTCGTTAATCCAGCAAGAAAAAATCTGTCAGGGATCGGCCGCTTTAAAAGGCAGGTATTGCGCAGCTTCTTTTTGGTAACGCCGAATATATTTTTCTTCATCTTCAAGAAAGCGGCTGATGGCCTGATCAAATTCAGGGTGCGCAATCCAGTGATTGGACCAGGTTAGTTCAGGCTCAAAACCGCGCTGGATCTTATGCTCACCCTGGGCGCCGGAATCAAAACGCTGCAGGCCTTTCTCAATACAGTATTCGATGCCCTGGTAATAACAGGTTTCAAAATGCAGAAACTGATATTCCTCAATGCAACCCCAGTAGCGCCCGTAGAGGCAGTCTGAACCGATAAAGCTCAGAGCTCCTGCGATATATTCACCATCTTTTTTTGCCAGTACCAGAAGCAGGTTATCAGGCATGGACTTAGCCACCAGCCTGAAAAACTCATCCGTCAGATAAGGCGGCCTGCCACGCACCAGATAGGTACTTTGATAAAAAAGATAAAACTTGTCCCAGTGAGCAGGCTCTATCTGAGCTCCTTCAATAAATTCAAATTCGATTCCTGCATCGCGTATTTTTTGTCGTTCCTTGCGGATATTTTTGCGCTTGCGAGAGCTGAAGTGGCCAAGAAAGTCATCAAAATTATTATATTTCCTGTTAAACCACTGGTATTGGCAGCCAACTCGCGATTGTACGCCCAGTGCTGCAAGGGCTTCACATTCGGCTTTTTCCGGAAACAGCACATGCCAGCTGGAGACACCCAGCTTTTTAGCCTGCTGTGGAATGGCCTCGTACAACAGGCGATAGATTTCCGACGCATCCTGATCACTAGCCACACAGATGCGCGGGCCAGGGCAGGGAGTGAAGGGGATGGCTGTAACAAATTTGGGATAGTAATCTATGCCATGACGCTGATAGGCATCAGCCCATGACCAATCGAAAACGTATTCACCACTGGAATTATCCTTTAAAAAAAGTGGCATGATGGCAACAATATTCTGATTATCATCAATGTCGTCACTATTTTCTGCGGCTGATTTTTTGATGACCACATGAAAAGGTTGCCAGCCGGTGAGCGCAGTGGTGCTGCGGCTGTGCTCCAGTGCCTGAAAAAAGGCATGTTTCATGAATGGGTATGCAGGCCCGGCAAGGGCATCCCATTGTTCAGCATCGACTTCATCAATGCTGGTCAGGAAATGCAGATGGAATGTTTCTGGCCTGTTGGCGCTCAAGAGATCTCCGGGCTTTAACAGATACTACGGATTCTGAAATGGTTTGGATGGATGATTGCTAACAAAACAATGAAGAGTTTACAGTGACTGCTCGTATGGCTAAAGGGTAAATATTAGGGGTACTCACTGGACCTTGATGTCTACTACAATGGATGCCATCGCAATAACGCATTTTTTCGGGATTTCCGCCATGGCTGTCAGCAACAAGATCAAGGATAAGGCTATAGCAAAAGTTTCTGTGCATGGTGGCCACAGTGGTCAGTTTTGTCATCACGCCAGTGACTCCCTGGAACAGGTAATACAGGCTTATATAAGTCATGGCTTTTCCTGGGTAGGCATTACCGAGCATATGGCTCCGAGCTCCGATAGCACTCGTTATCCTGACGAACAGGAAGATAATCTCAGTGCAAAATTTCTGAAACAGAGATTTCGCGATTACTTTGCACAATGCAAGATGCTAAAGGAAAAATACCGCAATCAGATTGAAATTTTTTCCGCTTTTGAAACAGAGACTTATGAAGGCTCAGAGGCCTTGATCAAACAGCTGGTGGCAGAGTTAAAACCTGACTATCTGGTTGGCTCGGTGCATCATGTCAATGGTATTTGTATTGACTATGATGAAGACCATTTTCAGCTAGCCCTGGAAAGTTGTGGTGGCATTATTCCTCTTTATGCCAGGTATCTGGATGCTCAGTATGAAATGCTGCAAGCACTTGAGCCTGCCGTGGTGGGGCACTTTGATCTGATTCGCAAATTTGATCCGGCTTATCTGGAGTCTTTTAAAGCGCTTGAAATCTGGCAGCGCATTGAACGTAATCTTGGTTTTATTGCGGATAAAAATCTGATTCTGGATTTTAATTTACGCGGCTTTGACAAAACAGCTGAACAATATCCTTCCACCCCTGTGCTGAAAACCGCACTGGCTTTAGGGATTGCTGTTGTCCCCGGGGATGATTCCCATGGTGTGAATTCAGTGGGTCGTAATTATGAGCGTGGCATCGAATTACTGACCTCATTGGGTGTTGATACGAACTGGCGCAAACCTGCTCTTATTCAATACGACTCCTGAGAGATCGTATCAGCCGAAAATTTAATAATATAAGCGGAGAATGCAATGCCTGAATATAAAGGAAGCTGTCACTGTGGTGCCGTCAGTTTTTCATTTGCCAGTGACCCCATCACCTCGGGATTGAGCTGTAACTGCTCTTACTGCGAACGTCGTGCCGCCATCATGTTAAATCCACCATTGGCCGATGCAGAACTTAAGAGAGAGATAAAAGAGGGTGCATTGTCCTGTTACCAGTTTGGTAACAAGGTGGCGAAACATTATTTCTGTAAAAAGTGTGGCAATTACACCTTCCATGAAACCATGCGTAAACCGGGTTACTACAGAGTGAACCTCGGCTGTGTTGAAGGGATAAATTCTTTTGAGCTGGAACGGGACGTGTTTAACGGCAGGGACTTGCTTTAAATCAGTCGCAAGTTACAAGTCTCAAGTCTCAAGAAAAACATTCTAGTTTGTAGGTCGGATAAGGTCGCAGACCGCC
>Ga0181595_10005489_pt1 | contig 11209 bp, 9 predicted proteins | sample 041ome_7_FD_145604 | JGI IMG/M metagenome (GOLD analysis project Ga0181595, IMG submission 145604) | Coastal salt marsh microbial communities from the Groves Creek Marsh, Skidaway Island, Georgia - 041401AS metaG (spades assembly) | ecosystem: Environmental > Aquatic > Marine > Intertidal zone >...
AGGTCGGTCCGGTTGATGGCTTCCCGCAGAAGGCGCTTCACGTGCTTGAGTTTGCCTTGCAGCAGCCCCAGGCACCGATTTTCGCGTTTCCGGCCGTGAACTGGGATGCAGCGCCGGACGAGATCAAGGAACGGCTGCAATCCGCCGCGCGCGACCGGAAGCTGACATTGTGCCCCTGCACGACGGTTGAAGATGCCAGCATCTGCTGGACGGCTTCACCCGCGCCGCGCCGCCGGTTCGCCATCATGGCTGCCAGTGCCGTAACACTGATCGCTATCCTGGGCGGCTGGGGATATTCGCTCCATGCGGCCAGGGCACCGCTGCGCGAATGCGAAGCGGGTGTGGAAGCATTTGGCGGCTCCGCCGCAGCATCCGGCATCGCCGCAACCGTGCGGGCATGCATGGCCGCAACAGCGAGCGCCCCCGACGACGGCAGGCCCCATTTTCTTCTGGGGCAAGCGCACGCCATGAACGGAAGCCAGCCACTCGCGTCACGCGCCTGGCATCGGGCTGCGCAGCTCGGCGATATCGACGGCATGGCAGCCTATGGCCGATATCTCTGGCTTTCGGATACCGGCAGTGCAGAAGCGGCGAAACGGGCCTTGTCATGGCTGGAACGTGCCGGGGAGGCAGGTTCTGCGGCCGCTGCCGAAGATGCAGGGTTCATCTATTTCGAAGGCGAAGCCATCCCCCGAGACGAGGTCGCAGCGCAGCGCTGGATGGCAAGGGCAAAGGCTCTGCGGCGCCGGAAGCAGGGAGGTTGAGGATGCCACCATCCAGTCGGAATCGTCATTATTGGCGCGCCCTGGCCGCGGCAGGACTCCTGTCGTCCTGTCTGCCGCTGTTCGACCTGCGGATGGATGCATCGGCGCAGGATGCGGCACAGCCGATCGGGCTTCGGGCAAGGTTCGACCGTCCGGAACCCGTGTTCGCGGTGGGCGAAACCCTGGCGCTCACCGTGACGACCGACCGCCCCGCATCCATCGAGGTCATCGAGATATCGCCTGCGGGCGACATCACGCGGGTTTTGCCGGTTCCGGGCAGCTCGCTGCTGACCGAGCCTGGCCGCCCCCTGCATCTGCCCCCGCCGGGCACGACGCTCAGGGCCGGTCCGCCTCCAGGGTCGAGCGAGCTGCGGATCATCGCGCGGGAGCCTGGCGGCCGCGCCGCCAGTGCCGATATGAAACTCGCCGGCAATCATCGTCGGCAGGAGGTCACGCTTCGTTATCGCACCATCGGCCCCTGATCGCGCGTTCGGACACTCGTGGCTCAAAAGCCAACCACGCGAGGCCTGCACGGGGGGCTTCGCGTGGTGGCAACCATCGTACCAGGCTTCTGACGCGCCGCAATGGCGCGACCGCGAACCAGCGCTTATTCCTGCTCGGCGATGAACTGAGCCAGTTGCGCGGAGTCATGCGGTATGACCTCGCGGAGCGGCATCGCCTCGAAATAGTCGAGATCGATCTTGCGGACCTCGTCCTGTCGCGAGAAGACCATGCTGGCAATGCCCTGCATCAGCTCTTCGAGACTGGTCTGCCCCGCCAGTCGCTCGGCCACGTCATGACCGAAGGCCTCCATCACGTCGATGGTTATCGGAAGCACATGCTCGCCCGGGTCCTTGTAGCCCGTCATGAGCTCGCGATCGAACAGCGCCTCGTCCCAATGCGCCAGCGCCGTTCCAGGGCCGCCATCGCGCTCGACCTCCATGCCGGCAAGCGCAGCCATTCGTTTGACTGCATCCGGATAGAAGCGACCAGTTTGAGCGTCGAACAACTGTGACCAATTGTCCCAGCCTATCCCGAGCGTGTGGCCGATCTCGTGGATGATCGTTCCCGCGATCTCGTCAGCGGTGAAATCGAGCAGATACCGGGTGTTGAACTCGACCTGGCCGTACCGAACCCCGTCCTGTTCATAGGGCTGGTAGGCGCGTGCGATCGTATTGCCGAGATGGGTAAACAGCCCCAGACGGATGACGATCGAATAGCGCGGAAGGACGAAGCGGTTCCAGAAGTTGCACGCCGCGCGCGCTCCGTTCCTTAGCCGGTCCCCTGCATCGTTGACGATCTTGTAGGTGATGATGTTCGCCCCTGTCGACGCCGGTGCGGCGACGATGCCGGCAGGCGGTTGCGGCGCAATGACAGGATCACCGGAAGCGGGGGCTTGCCCTCCCGGCTTGTCACCCCCGGAGCGATCGCTGGCGATCTCCTTGGCGCGCATGAGCCAGGAAAGCGTGTGCTGAAGAGTCTCGGCACGAGCCCTTTCCTCGCGCGTCGTCTGGCGGTGCTCGCCCAGCACCTGCTCGCTGGTCAGCCTTGCCTCTTCCTGCAGGTCCGCGATGAGCCCATCGATCGTCGATGCCACCGGCTGGGCCGCAGCGGGAACATCGAACTTTTCCTTCCACGTTTCGCGTCGACTCTCGATCGCCCGCATCAGGCGGCTCGGCGCATCGGCTTGCATCGCAAGCCTGGCTGTCTCATCCGATTCCTGCCCGATCACATAGGTCCGTGCCCACGAGTCGAAGAAGCGAAGCTTGGTGCGCCGCTCGATTTCCTCGCGGGTCGACGGGTAAGCATCGGGATCGCTGCTGCGCGGCGCGGTCTGCGGGATGAGGAAGCAGTCGAGCTTGACGTTGGCGGGAGTTTCGTAAGGGTAGCGAACCGGATCGACGACCAGCGCGAAATAGGCTTCCGGCACCGGCACCAGCTTGCCCCCGTCGCGCGACACGTGCGGCGGATCATCGCCGAATACGGGTCCGACAATCACCCAGGCATAGTCCGCGCCGGGCTCGGTCTGGACGCCTCTGATCGCCTCCTCCAGCTTCGCCCACACACCCTGGTTGAGGACCTCGTACTGAGGGCTCATGTTCGACATCAGGAACGTCTCCATCTGCGCGAGACGTCCATATTGGCGGTTGATCACTTCATTGGGCGTCATGTGCCCGACATTGAGCGGAATGTTCCCGATCCTGCCGAACGTCCGGTTGCTCAACCGAAGCGCGGGGTCGAGCCGAACATCCGTATAATAGTGGAGAGGCCGCCTGAAATCGACTGCCGCCTCGGCATGCGCCACGCTATAGGCGGACCAGGCCGGCTGAAGCGTCTTGGGCGAAAATCCGACGACATAGCCCTGGTTGACCAGTATCTGCACGGGCCGATCAGGATCGAGATTCTGCGGCGCGCCGCGCCACAGGTGCAGATCGAGATGATGCGCCATCCCGGCGCTCAGCGGATGTATAGTGGTGTGATCGATCATGATATCCCCCATGGCGCCCCCGAGCGACAAACCGCCGATGGCGCGTTACCGTCAATTTGTTCCAATACCACAATGCTGCTTCGACTGCGGCGCGCATCTCGGAGTGGCCCATGTGCCATTCGACATCCGGATCGCCTCCTTCGCCCTCCTAGCTGCCGGGCGGCGCGTTACGTTCTTCCTCCTCTTTCTTCGCTTTGGCTTGTGCATCGTTGAGCGCCTTGAGCGCATCGGCTTGCGTTCGCCGTTCGACCGCTCTTTTGAGGGCATTGGTCTGCGCATCGCGCTGTTCGATTCCTGCCGCCACCCCGGCGTCGATCACCCCTGCCAGCGCATCCGCGCCGCCTGTACTGGTATATCCGATCGAGGTCAGTTCGCCCGTCTCAGCAAAAGTTGCCGTGACGGCGCGTGATCCGAAAATCCCGCTTCCGTCGAAGGGGATGATTTTGAGCGGGCCGATCTGCGGCGCCGGAACCGTTTTCTTGACCGTCGCCTCCTTATAGGCTGCGAAGGCGCGCGCGGCTTCGACATCTTTCAGTTGGCCGGGATTGAAGTTCGGATCCGACGGTTCCAGAATGGCGTCGACTGAACCAGGCTCCCGATAGACTAGCGCGCGATAGATTTTTTGCTGACCGCTGCGCGGCGTTGTGGCGGCAGCATCCAGCTTGGTGACATAATTGGCTCTCGCGGTGAATTGCAGCATCTGCCCAAGACCGATTGCCTCAAAAGCTAGCTTCAGATCGTTGCTATCACGATAATCGAACCATTTGGACAAATTGGCTGGCGCAAGCTGCTGGGGCAGATTCTGATCCGTGCCGGGGGTCCAGACCACTGGTTTGAGACTGATCGTCAACCGCTCATTCGTCGCGTCGATCGCTTTTTCGGTGCGAGCGATCCGGTCAAGCTGGCTTTCCGACGCATTCCCGCTCGACAGCGCCTTCCTGAGGCCGTCCAGTTCCTTCTCCAGCTCGTTCCGCTGGTTGATCAATTGAGCGATTTCGTCCTTGCACTTGATCACCGCAGAAGATGATTTGATGAAGCCTGCGGCAACAGGAGGAACGCCGACAGTCAACGCGCCCACGAAGCTTACAGCCTTGATCGCAGCGGCGACGATCTTCCCGCCCTGCCCGGTCGAACTGCCGTTGAAGCTCTTGAGCGTGCCGTTCTCATGATTTTCAAGCTTGATTGCACGATCGACGAACAGGTTGCCCTTGGGGTTGATGCGGATTTTTGTGCCACGGAAATAGGACGGCGTGATTGCTGTCACGGTGTCCATCGCAAAGCCGGACAGATCATTCGTATCGCCACGCGGACAGGCCGTAATTCTGTAGCTGACGCCGAAAGTGATCTTCACCTCGGGCAAATGGTAATCCAGCGTAAACGGCGGCTCCTGCTCCTTGGACTTCGGCTCGGCATGGGCTGAGGCAGAGACCGTTATTGCCGCAGTCGAAAGGATCGCAATCATGACATTGGATTTGCGCATTGCTGTTGCTCCAGTTTATGTTGCGGCATGCGTCGGACCGTCTTGTGGCGATCAGCCAGGCCTGGAATCAGGGATGTCATTTCTGTCGATGGTGCGCGCGTGATTGCCGTCACGCCCGGCGCGGGCTTCGCCGATATCTTCGCGCGCCCTCGCCGCCCGACCTTGTTCGCAGCCAGGGCCTCTCATGGACCGGGTTGAGCGGCTTGCCGCGCTGGCATCCTTCTTTGCTTGCAGCGCCGCAGAGGCGGAGCGGCTCAACAACGCCATGGCCTTCGTCACCTATGCCCATGGCCAGACGCTGATCCATCAGGGCGATATGGGGGCAAAGGTCTGGATCGTGCTGGCCGGCCAGGCGCAACTGCAGGTGATCGGCGGCGATGGTCAGGTCCAGTTGCTGATGGCGCACGGCCCGGGCGAACTGTTCGGCGCCTTGCCGCACGAGCGCGTGTTCGTATCGGACGTGATCGCACGAGACCGGATCGCGGTGCTTGAAATTGCCAGCGTCAGCCTCAACCGCCTGATGCAGGAAGAAACGCGGATCGGCAGTGGTCTCGCGATGATCCTGGCACGCCAGTATCACGCTGCGCTCGACCGCATGGCCGCGCGCATCACGCTGTCGGCCACGGGCAGGGTCTGCGCTGAACTGCTCAACGCGGCGGGCGACGGGGACAGCATCGCCCCGCCGCCGGTGGTCGCAGCATTAGGCCTGATGGCGCAGACCACCCGCGAGACCGCCTCTCGCACGATCAACGGACTGATGCGGCGCGGCATTGTGCGGCGCGAGGCAGACCGGCTGACCATCGTCTCGCGCAAATTGCTCGAGGACATGGTCATCTAGCAGGTCCCGGCGAAAGGCCGGGCCAAGGTGTCGGGCCCGCACCTGCGCGGACTTAAGGTTAGATGACGCTCCAGATCGGTTCGCGACCCGATGGCAGCGGCAGTTCGCCCAGCTCTTCCACCGTCCCGTCCCACCCGGCCAGGACCAGCGCCATGGCGGTGGGCTCGTCGCTGACCACCGTACCGGGATTGGCCACGGCCGCAAGCCCAGCTGCGCGCTGCAGAAGCGGCGAAGGGGCGTCATCGGGATCGCCGGGCGCCACCATGATCGCCGCACGACCGCTGGTGCCAGCGCTGGCGAGACTCCGTGCCTCGGTCGCCGCCGACAGAAGATCAGCGTGAATCGACCATGTCTGCTGATCCGCCCATACAAAGGTCTGCAAGCTCTGACGGGCAATGTCCGGGCTGGGCTTGGAATCTGCCGACCGCGCCGCCTCGATGATCGTCAAGGGTCGACCGCTATCCCGCCACGACGCCAGTTGCGGACGCAGGCCTTCGCCCTTGCCGAGCACGGTGACCGCACCGGCCTGGCTGGCAAGGACCTGAGCGTTGCGCACCGCGCGCCCCATCGCCACCCGGTCGGCATAGTCCACGGCGAGCGGGAGCTTGGGATCGCCGAGACCATAAGCCGTGACGGTGCTGGCCTGCGCCAGTGCCTCATCAAAGCGGCTGGTCCAGCGATCACCGAACGCGGCGACGGAAATCTGACGAAACCGATCGACAGGATAGGGCAGCACGACGTGCAGCTCGGCCGCCGGGCATTCCGCATCGCGCCAGGCGATAAAGGCTTCCGCAAAGAGCAGGTCTGCTCCGGCAGCCAGAGCGCCGAAAGCAAAGCCCGGGCGCTCGCTGGCGATGAATTGCGCGATCGCCGCGACGACATCGGAAGCGTCGGGGTCGAGGCCGGTAATCCCGCTAAAGTGGATGCTCGGCGGCGGTCGGTGCATGTCGAGCCATGCTGCATCCCAGCCTTTCTCGGCCAGGATCAGCGCGAACTGTTGGATGGTCGCGGCGTGATCTTCCCAGGCGTGCGGCTGCCGGGCCATCGCTGTGCCCAGCGCGGCGCGCGCCTCGGCCTCGTGATCGAGCAGCAGCAGGGCCTCGGCCCGCGTCGCTTCGCGCCAATAAGGCGTTTCGCCTTCGGCGGGATCGGCAGCGATCAGGTCGAGGACGTCCTCTGCAAAGCGCCGGGCCTGTGCGGGCTTGCCGGCGAACAGCGAGAGCGACGCCGCGTTGATCAGCGGATAGCTCGATCTCGCGATCTCCGCCGCCCTTGCATAGAGCTGCGCCGACTGATTGAACAGCAGTGCCCGGCCGGACCCTGCACCTGCACGCTTGGCCCGATCCTTGACGAGCCTCGCCTGCAGGGTCAGCGCCTTTGGATCGCTCGCAGAATCGAGCAGGCCATGCTCCGCCATCAAGGACCACGCCCGCTCCGGTGAGCCGGAACGGGCGAGGCGCAGGATTTGGGTGTAAGGGTTCAGCAAGGGACGACAGGCCTGTTATTCGAAGAATTCGATCATGCTGGCCCCGTTGGGTGGATGAATTCCGCCGTGATTGAGCATCGGCAACTCTGTTCCGGGCGCATGAGGTTCCTTGGGCGGGCGTGGCTTCTTGAACACCGGCGATATGGCGTCATCGGAATCGACGAAATCGAACACGATGGGGAAGCGCGCATACGAGCCAGCGTTCTTTGCCTTGTCGAGGGCGCTCGACGCGTCCACCACAAATGAACACACGGTCGGGTGCTTGCTGCCCGGCAATTTATGCTGCTTCGCATCGGTAATGATCGGGCTCTCTGGCATGCCCTCGATCGCCAGCGGCGTCACGATCTTGTCGCCGAAATAGGTTGCGGCATCATGAAGCGGACCGACGACACCATCCTCCGACGCGTCTTGCGCATGGCTGTGGTCGCCGCTGATCGCCACGAACACCAGACACGGCTGCGCGGGGTCGAAGGCCAGGTCGATCCCGCGGGGAGCATGCGTCGAGGCAGCGGGTTCCCACGATTTCGTCGCATCGCCCTGCTCGATCTCTTTCAAGGCTTCTGCCAAAGTGCCCTGAGACTTGCGCCTGAAGGCCGTCAGGACCTTTGCATAGCCCTTGTCGGCCTCTTCCTTGCTGTTGCCAATCACGAACAGGAAGATGTGTTCATGGGCAGGTGCACTTTCACTCATCGCTCATTCCTCCAACCGCTTGCGAAAATTGTCCAGATTTGATCGCCAGTCCGCCCGTTCAGGATCGAGCTGCGTCAGTTCCTGTGCGATCCGCAAGGCCGTCGTCAGCATCGCGCGCCTCACCGGCGGCGCCTCGAAGGATGCGAGATAGCCATAGATTTCCATCCGCTGCGACTTGATCTTGCGGTTGTCCGGGTGTGTGGAGGCAAGCCGGTCGGCCAGCTGCAAGGTCTTGCGCCGGACGCTGCCGGCATCATCGCGCCGGCCCGCCTGTTCCAGCGCGACGCTGTGCCACATCATGTTGAAGACCAGATCGTAGGGCGCGCGCGAGGCGACCTTGTCGTCGGCAGCCAGCCGCTCGCCGAGCTCGACCGCGATCCGGCACTTGCCGAGCGTGGAATCGTCGACCGCTCTCGCCAGCCCATCGATTGCGCACAGATTGCCCGCGACCAGCGCCGTAGCCCGCCGCCATTCGGGGTCGCCGCTTTTCCAGGCCCGCAGCCCGGACAGCAGCGCCCAGCTCTGCCGGAGCTCGGCCTCGGCCTGTGCAGCTTTCCCTTCGGCTTCGGACAGAACGGCCAGGCGATTGAGGCTGAGGGCGTGATCGAATTGGCGCTCCGGATCGTCCGGCGCATCACCGAGCAGGCTCAGGGTCGTGCGCGCCCTCTCGCTGAGATTGCGCCGCGCCAGCGCATAATCCTTGCGGAAGATGGCATCCTCGCCGAGCCGGCCGATGACCCGCGCACGCCGTTCCAGACTGTCGGGCGAGAGCGCAGCCAAGCTTTGCTGCCCTTCGTAATAGGCAAGGGCGCGCTGGTTCACGCGCGCCATCACCGCAACCCCCGCAGTGCCGGCAAGGTCTTCTTGCAGATCGGTCAGCATGAATTCGATCAGCCCCTCGGCCGCAGCCTGTTGCCGTTGCGCTTCGCCGCGCGCTTTGAGGGCGATCGCTGTCATCACCGCCATCACTAGGGCAATCGCGCAGGCCAGCCCCGTGACGGCCATCACGCGCCTTATCTGCCTTTGGCTGTCGCGCTGCACCAGCGCATCCAGCGGCACCCCGATGACGCCGGCCACCACCTTGAGGAACCCGAGGCGATAGCCATCGCCTTGCTTGCGCAGGTCCGCCGCCAATGGTTCGCAGCCGTCCTGCAGCAGCGCCGGGAAGGCCTCGCGGGGTTCTCCGTCGATCAAAGCCGCGAGGATCGGCCGATCGGGATGCAGTTCGCGGAACAGCGCGATTTCGCGCGCCACCCATTGCGAGGCCCTGGCCTCGGGCGAGCAGAGCACAATCAGCGCCTGCGAGGACGCGAGCGCGTTGCGCACGCTGGCCGAAAGATCCGTTGCGGCGGCGAGGTCCTCACGATCGCGAAATATCGTGCCGATCCGGCCATCGCCCCCTGCCGGGCGCATGTGCCGCGGCAGACGATACCGTTCGAGCTTGCGATGCAGCCGCTGGGCGGCGGCGAAGTCCGCGTGGCTATAGCTCAAAAATGCCCGAAAGGATGGTGCAGCCGCGCTTCTCCCCTCGCTTGCCTCCACGTACCTGCCCCCCACCGCACGACAACTGAGTCCATGTAATCGTACGGCACTCGATAGTAGTTCATCTGCACTCAAAAGGCTACAGGCCTTGAATTGAGAGGTCGTTCGTCTGACGGTTTGAATCTTGCTTTCTTCCTGCGGATTTAAGGCGCGTCCGATCATCTGGGCCTAAGCTGACCGCATGAAATCGAGTAGGTTCAACGAAGCACTGATCGTTGCGGTATTGAAGGTGCAGGAGACTCCTACGCGGATTGCGGTTGCTTGCCCGGTTCACACCGCAGCCATAACTGCCAGTAAGGTACACCTCCTTCACCGGCAGGGCGAGCGTGGCCGCAGGCGTGTCTCCGGGCAGGCCGGTCATGTACCAGCCGGACCAGATCAGACCCAGAATGATGACCGCGCGCAGCCAGTGCAGCATGCGCATCGAAAGCGGGTATTTCGTCAGCTGTTCAGGGGTCTATGGGATGGAATACATTTCCCGAGGATCAGATATTGCGCAGGCCGCCCTATAGCCGAACGGGGATCATCGACTTCATGAAGCGGAACATTTCCCCGTCACCGGGCAAGCCTGTGCTGCTCGATTGGTCCGGCTCCGAATGGCGTTCGTTGAAATATTCGACGATGTGGAAACCGCAGACATTGACGTAGAAGTGGATGTTGCGCTTCTCGAAACAGGGCGTGGCGGTTTCCCAGCTGCGCGTTTCGGGAAACATCGCCTCGATCGCGGACCATGCTGCCTTGCCTAATCCACGGCCGTGCTGATCGGGCGAGACATACAGAAGGTCGAGCGAATTTGCCTGGGTGTCGCGGTTGATCGTCACGACCGCGCCACCGACACGGTGCCCCTCGCGGAGGATCTGCAACACGATCGCATGGGGTGCGGACAGCACTTCGTCCAGTTCGGCATCCGACGGTATCGGGCCGTCTGGCAGCCCGCCCAACTCCTCGACCACGGCAACGGCGAAGGCTGCCTGCAGCTCACGCTTGAAGGCAGGGTAATCGGCCGGGGTGGCGGGGCTAAGTGTTATGGAGCTGCGGCTCATGTCTTCGTCCTGTCGTTGTTTCAGGCACCGCCGCCCAGGGCGCGGTAGAGCGCGGTCGCGCTGGTGAGTTCGCCGTGGCGCGCGGAAAGCAGCGCCTGCTGCGCAGCATAAAGCGTGCGCTGCGCATCGAGCAGTTCGAGCCGACTGGTCACCCCGGCCCGGTGCGAAAGACGGGTCAGGGACAGCCTGCGTTCGGCCTGTGCCACCACGGCGTTCTGCGCATCCAGTTGCGTCGTGAAGGTCGCTCTGGCGGCAAGGCCATCGGCGACCTCACGAAAGGCGGTCTGGATCGCCTTTTCGTACGTGGCAATCGCGATCGACGTACGCACGCGCGACAGGTCGAGCGAGGCCTTCAGCTCGCCACCGCGAAAGATCGGGACGGAAAGCGCGGGGGCAAACGACCAGCTCTGGTTGGCCGACTGGAACAGCGATTGCAGCGCGAGGCTGGCAAAGCCGAACGCCCCGGTGAGCGACAGGCGCGGGAAAAAGGCTGCGCGCGCCGCGCCGACATCCGCATTGGCAGCGCGCAACTCGTGCTCCGCCTGCATGATGTCCGGTCGGCGGGTGAGCAGATCGGACGGTGTATCGGCGGCGAGCGCGGTGCGGATCGGCTGGCCCATAAGGTCGATCGGTGCGGGCAGGTCCGTCAGCATGGGATAGCCCACCGCCAGCACCAGCGCATGGCTCGCCTGCATGTGCTCGCGCTGCCGTTGCGCCAGATCGGCCTCGGCCTGGCGAACCTGCCCCTCGGCCTGGGCAAGATCCATCCCGCCCGACTGGCCTGCGGCGTGAAGCTGCTGCGTGAGGCGCAGCGAATCCTGCCAGTCGGCCAGGGTCGCCCGGGTCAGCCGCAGCTGCTCGTCGGCCAGCCGTTCGGC
>Ga0181595_10005500_pt1 | contig 11201 bp, 10 predicted proteins | sample 041ome_7_FD_145604 | JGI IMG/M metagenome (GOLD analysis project Ga0181595, IMG submission 145604) | Coastal salt marsh microbial communities from the Groves Creek Marsh, Skidaway Island, Georgia - 041401AS metaG (spades assembly) | ecosystem: Environmental > Aquatic > Marine > Intertidal zone...
CTGCTATTCAAACGCTGCAGCAAGGCGGCACTTGTTTCCAAAGTACTATTACCGAACGTTTATTGTCGGGCCTGAGTCCGGTGAGTCATTTTCCCCGTCCTGCTGCTGTTGAAGATTTATCTGACAAAGAGCTGCAAATTCTGCAATTGATGGCGTCAGGTTATGCCAATAAAGAAATCGCCAGCGCGCTGTATAAATCTGAGGGCACTATCAAGAATCAAATCTCCAGTATTTTGGCGAAATTAGGCGTGCGTGACAGAACCCGGGCAGTGCTGTTGGCGCTGGAGCTGGGGTTGATCCATTAAATTCCCCGCCTGGTCTGAGTAAATTAATTAAGTAACTGATTGAAGGTGCAGTAATACTTTACATCGCCGCTATACTGGGATTGTTCACAGGTTCAGATCCGGAGTTTTTTGCTTTATGAGGTTAGAGCGCCTTTCACGCAAAGGAATATCCCTGCGGCTTTTTTTCACAGTACCTGTGTTGCTGCTTTTTGTATTCACTGCTGGTTTGGTTGCTATGATTTCCTATATCAATGGACAGCAAGCTGCTGTGCATTACGGCCAGAGGCTGGCGGACCAAATCAGTTTGCGCATTAACTCCCATCTGCACTATCTGCTCAACGTACCAAAAACCGTATTGGAATCGACTTTACAGTCGATTGACAGTGGCATACTGGATTTGAAATCTGAGGTCGATTTAACACGTTATCTGACGGTGCAAATTCGTCATGCACCTTATTTAACTTATGCCTCTGTAGGATTTGCTGATGGTCGTTATTTGGGCGTTAACAGGGATGTCGCTGATGGCCAATTAACTTTAATGAGTTCAATGCAGCAGGACCTGATCCGGGTCCGTTATGCATTACAGAACTCGGGCTTACCCGGTGCAGCTTTGGAGCAAGGCATTCCATACGATGTCAGAACCCGCAGTTGGTTCCGGCATGCCGTACAGCAAGGAAAATCCAGCTGGTACCCCATCTATAAATACCAGTCCTATGATGGTCTTGGTGTTGGAGTGGCGGCTCCGAGTTATGACCAGCATGGGCAGTTGCAAGCTGTGGTAGCGACCGACATCAGTTTAGGTCATCTGGAGCTGTACTTGCAGGCGCAGTCCACGGAGGGGGACGGCCTTATTTTTATTACCGACCGGCAAGATAATCTGATCGCTACTTCTGCGAAAGCTGAGTTGGTGGTGGAAAAAGGGCTGCTGAGTACTCAAGTAAAAGCCAGTCAAAGTGAAAATACTTTGCTACAAAGCGCTGCTGTGGTTTTGCGCCAACAGCAGCAATCTGTAGGTCAAACAGAATTTGAGTTGGAAGGGCAAGGTTACTTATTGAATTTTAATGAGTTTCATGACTCTCTTGGGCTCAACCTCCGCATAGCTGTAGTTTTACCGCAACAACAACTGATGGAGTTTGTCGATGAAAACTCATTGCAGGCGCTCTGGTTAATTTTGTTAGCTGTGATGGGTGGGGCTATTTTAATTTTTGTATTAAGCCGCAAGCTGGTTCAGCCCATCGAAGCCTTGAATCGTAGTGCGGATCAGCTAGCCAGCGGTGATAAACCACAGATCCAACTTCAGCAAACCCCTGTCATTGAGCTCAATGGCCTGATCCATTCTTTTGATTCTATGGCCAACAGACTCAGTGATGCTATTGAGCAACTGGAAAAGAAAGTAGAGCAGGGCGCCGCCTCACTGGACAGATTGTCCTTGGTGGTCAGTCGAACCAGCAATGCGGTTCTGGTCACAGACTCCTATGGCTGCATTGAGTGGGTCAATCCTGCTTTTGAACGTTTATCAGGTTGTAGTGCGGGTTATCTGAATGGCAAAGCTATCACCTCCGTCTTTTCGAACCAGAAAATGGTGGCCCCAGTGCTGCAACGGATCCGTCAGGCTTTTGAAGCTGGTGTTGGTTTTTCCGAAGAAGTGTTGTGTTACAACGCCGAAGGTCAAGCCTGCTGGTTGAGCCTGGAGTGTGATGCTGTGTTCAATGAGCAGCGTCAGTTGTCAGGTTTTGTGGTGATATGTCTGGATATAAGCAGCAGAAAAAGAGCGGAGTCCGAAGAAAAAGACAGTCAGGACAGAACCTCGCGTCAGCGCGGTACTTTGACGCAACTTGTAATGGATGACGCTGTAGCGAATGGCGACAGTCTGGCTTGCGCGAAAAATCTGGTGCGTGCTACCTCTGTTGCCATCCTGTGCAACAGGGTGAGTGTCTGGATGTTGTCTGAACAAGGCGATGAAATGTTTTGTCTGGCTTTGCATCAAAGTGAAGGAGAGCAACATTTAGGGCAGCTGATTTTAAGGCAGGCCGATTATCCTGAATATTTTGCTGCAGTAGCCTCGCGTGGCTGGATTTGCGCCAATGATGCCATTAACGATCCGGCCACCAGAGAATTTGCAGACATTTATCTCAAGCCTTTGGGGATAAGCTCTATGCTGGATGCCGGCATTATTATTGCTGGTAAAGTGGTGGGGGTTTTGTGCCTTGAACATATAGGGCCGAAAAGACAATGGCATTCTGACGAGGAAGCTTTTGCCAGTGCTATTGCTGCTGTAATGGCGCAAACCTTGTCTGTGTCGCAACGCAAAGATGCTGAGCAAATTAGTAAAGAGTACGCTCAGCATACACAAACCATTATCAATAATGTGGTTGATGGCATTATTACCATTGATGAAAATGGCCGTATTGCCAGTATGAATCCTGCGGCTCAGACTTTGTTTCGTTGCAAGGCTGAAGATTTTCTTGGGCATTACGCCATCAATTTGTTGCCGCCTGTGCTTCGACAAACTCAGGAATCACAACAGGCTTATTTTCCAACGCCGGGCGTTAAACCTTTATTGGGAGCTAATCGCGAGTTAGATGGCATACGAGGAGATGGGAGCGTTTTTTCGATGGAAATGGCGCTTTCCGTGGTTCGTAGGCAAGGACGGTTGATTTATATCTGTACTGTGCGGGATATCAGTGATCGCAAACGTATAGAAAGACTTAAAAATGAATTTGTTTCTACCGTCAGTCATGAACTGCGAACCCCTTTAACCTCTATTACCGGCGCATTAGGCTTATTGCATGGCGGAGTGATGGGCGATATGTCGGAAAAAATCAGTAATCTGATAGGGATTGCTTATAAAAACTGCCAACGCTTGACGCTACTGATCAACGACTTACTGGATATTGAAAAAATAGCTGCGGGTAAAATGCAGTTTGAGCTAAACAACGAACTGGTGCTGCCTTTGGTCCAACAAGCCCTGGATGCCAATAAAGTCATGGCACAGGAGCGGCATATTCAGTTAAGTATTCAAACTCAGGCTACAGACGCTTGTATTAAGGTGGATGCCAAACGATTAATTCAGGTGCTGTCGAATTTCCTGAGTAACGCTATAAAATTCTCACCTGCGGCAGCTACAGTGCAGGTGGAACTGAGCCTGCAAGGCAAGTTGGTGCGTATCGCAGTTTCAGATCAGGGTCCTGGGATCCCGGAAAAATTCCGGGAGCGTATTTTTCAGCGTTTTTCACAAGCTGATGCTTCTGATACCAGACAAACCGGAGGGACAGGGCTTGGTCTGGCTATCTCAAAAGAGTTAGTTCAGGGCATGAATGGTTCTATTGGTTTTGAATCTGTCGAAGGACAAGGCGCTACTTTTTATTGTTGTTTTCCTGCGGTATCAGACTGAGCCAGAGTGGTCATAGATGCGTATAAAGTTGCAATACCATTGGAGGAGCTTCTGTTATGCGCGTTACCGCTTTGTTTGCACTACTGCTGCTGTGGGGATGCAGCCATCAGGTTCAGGACTATCAACAACAAACCCCTACTTTCCACTTACCTGACTATTTTAATGGTTCCTTGAATGCCTACGGTGTTGTCAAAAACTGGCAAGGCAAGCAAAGCGTTCGCTTTGAAGCTCAGCTCTGCGGCCAGTGGCAAGGTCAGCAAGGGACCTTATTTGAGCTATTTCATTTCAGCGACGGGCGGGTTGAACAAAGGATCTGGCAACTGGCGGTGGACAACGAAGGCAAAGTCACAGGGACTGCTGCAGATGTGACAGGGCAGGCTACTGGCCAACAGGCGGGTAATACCTTGTACTGGGAATATGTGTTGCAAATCCCGGATGGTGATGGCGTGATTGAAGTGAAAGTGGAAGACTGGCTGTATCTGGTGACGCCAAAACAATTAATGAATCAGTCCACTTTATATAAATTTGGCTTACCAGTTGGCGAAATTATTTTGTCTATCCAGCAACAGGACAGCAGCGCCGACTGCAAAGCGTTAGAGCAGCAGTTGGCTGAACTAAGAGCGGGTTAACTAAACCTGCTCTTGCTCCATACTTTCAAGTTCTATTTTAATGGCATTGCAGGAAATCTGAATTTCGTACAAAGACACCAGTAAACTCAGCATCAGGCTGGCGAGGCTGCAGCCAAACGCTATCTGACCAGCCATTTCATACTGCATAAACAGAAAAAACATGGACAAAGTACAAAGCACAAAGCTAATGACGCCCCAACGCTGCATGGAGCGTATTAAAAACATCCGCTGCCGTAAATTCTCAATCTGGCGTTTAGCCAGATCCCGTACTTGTCCACCTTCACGGGTGTTCAGTTGGCGGATCAACTGTGCCAACACCAGAAACCTATTGGTATAAGCCAGTAACAGCAATGATATTGCAGGAAATAACAATGCAGGGGTGGTCATGGTCATCAACATAAAGTCACCTGTATTCACAAAAGAGCAAGAAGGACTAAGTTTCTGATCATATTCGCATTAGTATCATGCCGATAGTACACTGAATAAAAATAACAGTGTTTTCTGCAGGCTTGTGCTTGTGTATGATGCGCGCAACAGCTGCCAGACCAGAATGGATAGAAGATGAAACAAAAAGCAAACAACTTTCAGAATATGCGTGAACTGGGGTTTTATCAACAAGCCGCTATAGCAGCCACCTTACTGGAACGTATGCTGCCCAATTATCAGCTGTTCAGTGAGGTGACTGGTTTTGGTGATGCCAAATTATGCCGCGACATTCTGAATCTGGTGTGGGAATGGCTTTTTGTTAAAAAAGTTAAAATTAACTTTGAACGCTTATGTAATGAGTTAGAACTGGCAACCCCAGACCAAAGTCAGTTCGATATGTTTGGTGTCTATCCTGCTATTGATACAGCAACAGCATTAGATTCGATGCTCAATGGCATTTTGTCACAGGATGCGGCTGAGTTTGTTAACGTCGCCAAAATTTCTCAGGCTTCTGTGGCCCGTTTAATAGAGTATCAAGCTGAAGAGATCGATATCACCACAGAAGCTGAACTGAAAAAGTGGGTTCGGGACCATGAGCTGATGGAATATGAAATGGACTGTCTGTCGGAGCTGATAGAGTTAGTCACACCATTAAATGATGGTTTTCAGCGTGAACAAGTGCAAATGCTGAAGGCTTGGGTGCGTGAACAAGGATTGAGCAATCTGGGGATGGAACTTGGTGCTGAAACTGAAAATTCAGACGGCTAAAAGTCTTGCTGTCTGAATCAATAGTTCTTTTAGAGTCAATACTTTAAGTTTATTAAAAAGTCTTAAAATTCTGCTTGCATAAAAATAACTCACTGCTTAAAATGCGCGCGCTCGAAAGGCAAGTCTCCCGAAAGGGAGTACACGCAAAGCTGCAGATCTAAGGGGAAACCTATGATGGCTGGGCTGCCGTAATCTGATGATTACGTAGGACGCATCTACACCAGTTCGCTGGTATCAAAGCTCCTCCTTTCGTGTTCGCTGATAAATAACACAATCAAAATTGTTATTGAAGTTTCAGCCTGTTTTTTTACAGACCAATCAGCCTGATCCAGGGATCAGTGTTAGCCAACACCGGAGCTTGTTATGAAATTTAAATTTGTTGCTTTAATCGCCATCGCTGCTGTTCAATTTGTTGCACCTACAGCTTCTGCAAACGATCAGATGGTACAGTCTATCTGTGCATACGTGGCCGATAACAACAAAAACGACCTGCGCAAAGCTTTATCTGATAACCGTATGCGTTTAAAGAATGTTTATGACGGTATCGTTTGTGATGGTTTGCCTTTAGTTCGCCATGCGATCAAGCACAATGCCGCTGACACTGCTGAGTTCATCATTAAGCAGTTACCAGGCAGCCATGTTGCTAAATCAGGTGACGTAGAGTGGGCGACCAGCAATGGTTTCGCTGCTTCTCCAATTCTGGATGCTATCAAAGCACGTAGCGCAAGCTAATCGAATAGAACTGAAAAAGGCGCCCGATGGCGCCTTTTTTGTTTGGGCAACTTCTGCTGTAGTATCTGGCACAAAGAACTGGTCCAGGCTAATGAAGGTTGTGCCGAGGTGTTCAGAGAACGCTGCCTATCTGGCAGCGACTTTTCATTCAAAGGCTCAGGCTTGCCAGAGTCTGTATGCCAGTTGTCCTGCCACTTTTTCTTTCAATAACTGCCAGTCCGCAGGAAGCTCGTTCAGTGCAAGTTCTTTTTCTGTTTCCAGATATATAAGAGCACCAGGCTTGAGCCAGCCTTGTTCTGCTAAGGCCTTACAGCATGGCAATGCCATATTTTTTCTGAAAGGAGGATCAATAAAGACTAAATCAAATTGACGCACAGCTGGTTTTTGCAACCATGACAAGGTGTCTGTCTGCAGCACTTCAGCTTGCTCGCTGCCCAGACTTTTTAAATGTTGTTTTAATAAAGTGGCTGCTTTCGCTTCTTTTTCCAGCAACAAGACAAAATCGGCATAACGTGACAATGCCTCTAAACCCAGGCTACCGCTGCCAGCAAAACAGTCCAGCACAGTGCTGCCTGCCACATCCTGCATCAGCCAGTTGAATAAGGTTTCTTTAACTCGGTCTGAGGTGGGTCTTAAACCAGCGGCATCCAACACAGGTAAACGTCGACCTTTCCATTTGCCGCTAATCAGCCTGACAAAACCTGGCCCCTGGTGTGTTGGTGCTGGACTACGGCCCTTTACTGTTTTCATTGAGTATTTTTGTCCTGCATCTTAAAGATGGTACTATATGGGCCAATTTTACCTTAATTTTCGGATCTTCTGGCAGCGACCTTTATGACAAAGCAAAATAAACTCTTCTCCTGGCTTGGTTTTGGTAAAAAAACAGAGGCTGAAACTGCTGATACTCCAGCAGAACAGCAGATCCCCGTCACAGAACAGCAGCCAGAATCCCAGCCAGTCACAGAGCAGGTACAGCTTTCTACTGATCTGGTTGAAAAGCAGCCGGAACCAGCAATTGACGCTGTGGTGAGCGCCCCCACAACTTTACAGCCACAGCCGGCAGAAAGACCGGGTTTTTTTGCCCGCTTAAAACAAGGTTTAACCAAAACCAGTCAGAATTTAGGGAATGGCTTAGCCAGCCTGTTTTTAGGTAAAAAAATTGATGAGGATTTATACGAAGAATTAGAAACTCAGTTGTTGATGGCTGACGTTGGGGTAGAGACCAGCCAAAAACTAATTAAACAACTGGTACAACATGCTCATCGTAAAGACTTAAAAGATGCAGATGCCTTATACGACAAACTACAACAGGAAATGGCTTTGCTGCTGGACCATGTTGAACAGCCTCTGCAACTACAAGGCGCTGATGGTCCTTTTGTCATTCTGATGGTGGGCGTTAATGGGGTAGGTAAAACGACGACTATAGGTAAAATGGCCCAGCAATTTAAGCAGCAGGGCAAGTCAGTCATGTTAGCTGCTGGTGATACCTTCCGGGCTGCAGCTGTAGAACAATTGCAGGTGTGGGGAGAACGCAACTCCATCCCTGTGATCGCCCAGCACACAGGCGCCGACAGCGCTTCGGTTCTTTTTGATGCTTATCAGGCTGCCAAAGCCCGTGGTGTAGATGTATTAATTGCTGACACTGCGGGTCGCTTGCAGAATAAAGCGCATTTAATGGAAGAGCTGAAGAAGATTGTTCGGGTGATGAAGAAAATTGACGCGAATGCGCCACACGAAGTGATGCTGACGCTGGATGCAGGTACAGGACAAAATGCCTTAAGCCAGGCACGTCTGTTTAAAGAAGCCGTGGATATCACCGGAATCAGTTTAACCAAGCTTGATGGGACGGCCAAAGGTGGTGTGATATTCGCAATAGCTGACCAGTTTAAATTACCTATTCGCTACATTGGTGTAGGTGAGGGGATAGATGATTTGCGGGTATTTGACAGTAAAGATTTTATTAAGGCGCTCTTTGCCAGGGATCTCTGATTATGTTGCGTTTTGAGCAAGTCACAAAAAGTTATAGCGGCGGTTTTGTAGCGCTCGACAGAGTGAGTTTTCATCTGGAAAAAGGTGAAATGGCTTTTCTGACAGGTCACTCAGGCGCTGGTAAAAGTACCTTATTAAAGCTAATCAGCCTGATTGAACGCCCGACCACTGGTAAAGTCTTTATCAATGGTGTGGATTTAAGCCGGGTAAACAAAGGCCAGGTACCTTATGTCCGCAGAGACATAGGCATGATTTTCCAGAACCATAAGCTGTTGATGAACCATAGCGTGTTCGACAATGTGGCTTTGCCTTTAGTGATTGAAGGTTTTAGTGGCAAAGATATGACCAAAAGAGTGCATGCTGCTTTGGACAAAGTAGGTCTTTTGGATAAAGTACGTTGTCTGCCTCACACTTTATCTGGTGGAGAACAACAAAGGGTTGGTATAGCCCGTGCTGTAGTCAATCGTCCACCTCTATTACTGGCTGATGAGCCTACGGGCAATCTGGATCCGGATTTATCCAAAGACATTATGAAGGTATTCGAAGCTTTTAATCAGGTTGGGGTGTCGGTATTGATCGCCAGCCACGATTTAAGTTTATTAGCCCGGATGCGTTACCGTACTTTGACGTTAAAAAATGGCCGTATGATCAACGATGGCTTAACCTCTTATGGAGCCGACGAATGAGTATTTTATTTCAGGGCCGGGCTACAGGGGCGACCGCAGTAAAACAGAGTTTGTGGAATAGATTTGTGATGTTTTGGGTGCATCATATACGTCATGCACTGACCAGTTTAGGGGAGATTTGGCTAACGCCTGCTTCATCATTACTTACTGTGGCGGTACTTGGTGTTAGCTTAACTTTGCCTGTGACTTTGCATTTAATGGTGAAAAACCTGCAACAGGTGAGCAGTAGTGTCGATCAGGCTGCGCAAATCAGTTTGTTTTTAAAAGCGGACACCAATGAAACGCAGATCGCAGAGTTGATAGCTCTGCTGCAGGCGAATCCGGAAGTGGCGGATGTTCAGTTTATTGATAAAAGTCAGGCTCTGACTGAGTTTACTGCGGAGTCTGGATTTGGTGATGCTTTAAGTTATATTGAAGACAATCCTTTACCTCATGTCATGCTGGTTAGTCCTAAAAACACCTCCAGTGTGGCCGCTTCTGCGTTGCGCGCTGCTTTGGCACAGGAACGTTATGTTGAGTTGGCGAAGCTGGATATCGGCTGGCTGGAGCGTCTGGATGCCATCGTCAGTTTAGTGCGTCAGGTTGCTCTGGCAGTGGCTTTGCTGCTGATGGTCGCTGTGCTGCTGGTGGTGGGTAATACCATAAGATTGATGATTCTGAATAAAAAAGACGAAATCGAAGTGATGAAACTGGTCGGGGCAACTAACAGTTATATTCAACGTCCTTTTTTATACACTGGCATCTGGCTGGGTTTTTTTGGCGGGATCCTGACCTTTTTAATTGAGGAAGTACTGCTGTGGTGGCTAAAACAGGCCATCGCCAGCGTGACTCAGTTGTATGAAAGTTCTTTTACTTTACAGCCACTGAGCCTGGCAGAACTGGGGTATTTATTGTTAGTTGCTATTGCTCTTGGTTTTATTGGCTCTTTTCTGGCTGTGCGTCGTAACATCAGCCAGATTGAAGCTACAGGGCTTTAACCAAGTCAGGGGGTTAATGGTGTTGCACACTCAGCAGACGTTGCCCCCATTCCACTGCTTCAAAGTACACCTGATTTAAATCTATGGCCTCTGGTACCAGCAAGGATGAGAGTTTAGCTTGTTGCTGCCATAACCCTTGTGCAAAAGTACGCTCCACCTTCAGATAATCGGCCAATACGCCTTTATGTTCCAACAATGCAGTTTTTATTGAAGGCAGCAAAGGCAATTGTGCTAACAAGTCCTCTAATGGTTGTTCCAGCAGTGCATCGACCAATGAAAATAAACCTGTTAAAAAGGCTGCGGGTGGATTTTCACTGTCGCCACGAATAGTCGCCAGACGATCGCAAAAGCGGGCGCGGATAAGTGACATCACTAACAGCTCATCGGATTGGCCTTCCGCCAGATTTGCCAGAGCCAGTAGAGAAATAAATTTTTTCAGTTCAGCTTCGCCCATATAGACCATGGCGTGTTTGAGTGAACCTATGCATTGTTTGCGGCCAAAGTTGGCGCTGTTAATAAAGCGCAGCAATTTATAGGACATATCTAAATCACGTTCGACTATGGCGGCAAGGCCATCAAAATCCAGTCGTACTTTGCTCGATTCGCTGATCAGTGTCAGCAGATTCATTTTATTGCTGCCCAGTTGTTTGTGTTTCAGCATTTCCGGACGGGCGAAAAAATAGCCTTGGTACAAATCAAAGCCCAGCTGTTTCAATTGTTCGTATTCGGCAGCTGTTTCAACTTTTTCTGCTAACAAGGTGACTGGGTACTGGGCAATGCGGCGCAAATATTTGCTGATTTGCAGCATATTAAACATCCTGACATCGACCTTAATAATGCTGACATAAGGTAAGAATACATCCCACTTGGCATCAAAGTTATGATCGTCCAGTGCCAGTATATAGCCCATTTTGTGTAACTCTTTACAGGCTGTCAGCAATTCTTCACTGATGGGCACGGTTTCGAGAATTTCGATCACCATGCTTTTTGGATCTATAGAAGTGGGAAAGTGGTGAATTAAAGTATCAGCCGAAAAGTTAATATAAGCCTGTTTACCGCCCGTGATTTTTTCCACACCTATGAGCAGATGGTGCTGAGTGATAAGTTTGGAAGTGGCTTCGTCTGCGTCTATGTTAGGAAAGCAATTGTCTACACCGTCCCTGAACAATAATTCATAACCAGCTACTGCTTTTTGTCGATCAAAAATAGGCTGACGTGCAACATAACAATACATAAAGTAGCCCTAAGTTGATTTTTGTTTTTATGTGCTGAGGTTAGGCTTTGGGTTTTAAATTTATCATATAAGAAAAAGTCAG
>Ga0181595_10005503_pt1 | contig 11195 bp, 5 predicted proteins | sample 041ome_7_FD_145604 | JGI IMG/M metagenome (GOLD analysis project Ga0181595, IMG submission 145604) | Coastal salt marsh microbial communities from the Groves Creek Marsh, Skidaway Island, Georgia - 041401AS metaG (spades assembly) | ecosystem: Environmental > Aquatic > Marine > Intertidal zone >...
AGTTTTTATCGTGCTCCAATATAAGCCTTAGGTTCATAACATAAATATGCTTCTGATATTTATTAAGGTCAAGTAAGAGACTTTTCTTCGATATGATGGAGAAAATTAAAGAGTGAGGATTGAAGAGAGAAGTTTGAAGTAGATTAACAGTTTAGCATTTCACACTTTCCCTAAGCACTTGCGGAACGCCAAAGGCAGTCCTCCTTGAAATAAAATAATTACGAGCAGAACAAAAGATCAGAGTTTATTTTCACTATTCAGCATTCACTCTTCACTCTTCCTATGCTCTTCACTACTCACTCTTCAGTCTTCTTTTCTATTGTCCTAATTGATATAGAGCCTGCACTTCTTCGGCGGATAAGGCACGGTCGTAGATGCGAACATCGTCGAACTGTCCTGTTAAGCGCGTTGCGGACTCTTGGCCGTTTTCCCACCAATGCTTACCTATCGCAGAATTCGTAAAGCTGCTACTTGTTGGCCTATTCCAAGAGGAAGATAAGGCTATTGCACCATTTAAAAATCCAATTTTCGTTGAAGATCCAAACACAAAAGCAATATGATTCCATTGATTTCTTTGTATTGTAGAATCAGTTGAATTTCCAAATGTATAACCCTGTGTATTTCCAAAAGAGGCAAAACTACCAAGTTGAATATAATATTGACCATGTTCGTAATGCATTTGCTCTTCTTTGACCCACAAAGTAATAGAAAAATCGCTACCCTCAATATTGCTGATATAAGGAATTAGGATATGACCTCCAGTATTACCATTTAAGCCGACTATCCTAATAGCCTGATTAATTTTCCCCGAAGTGTAAGAAAAAGTATTGGTCGGCGTGGAATGTCTTCCGTTTTCCGACATATCCAATCCGTTTCCATCAAATGGCCACCAAGCAAGTAAACCATCATTAAGTGCAGAAACTCGTATTTCTACACTCCCCGACTCCACACTCCCGAAATCATTGCTCACCACTACGGTGTAATTGCCATCGTGTTGAGTAGCGTTAGCATCGGCAATGGTGAGGGTGGCGTTGGTTTCGCCGGTTAGATTTACTCCATTCTTTTTCCATTGATAAGTGAGGTACTTTCCTTCCGCGGATACCGAGAAGGTACCATTGGTATCTGCGAAAATGGTACCGGCGGTTGGTTGCTGGGTAATCTCCGGCTTTAAATATTTTAGGATCTGTTCGCTTAATTGATTGGTGGTGATCGATCCATCCGCAACTGTGCCATTGACCACCGTAGTCGTGCCCGATCCACTCTCCTGCACCGGTTGCTCCCCAAGTTCATACAATGCCTTCACCTCCACCGCAGATATGGCACGGTCGTAGATGCGGAGGTCATCAATCTCAAGTGTAATGAAATTTGAGTTAACCACCCTACCTAAATGAAAATTACCAGTGCCTAAATAATTACTGGGGCTTATATCAGAGCCAATCACATTTCCATTACCAAAAATCTTCCTATTCTTTGTAGTATAGTCGAAAGTAAAAGATAAAAAGCTCCAACCCGTAGATGCAGTAAATTCGGTATCGAGATCGTTACTGAAGAAACCAAATAATAGACCCTGTGCATCATACCTCCGATATCCGAAATGGAGGAGCTTATTTTGGTCTGTTGTTCCATGGGCAAAAATCCACCGATTTTCAGGCTCTGTAATTTCTCCTTTACTGACTGTATCATTAACCCAAGAAGAAAAAGTAAAAGATTTCCCATAGAAAAAGTCTTCATTCACTGAAAAGAGGTCATCCACCCCGTCAAAACTCAACGCACCTCCAATTTTTCCTTCTGTCCAAGTTGGACCATTGGTTAAATTTCCATCGTTTCCATTGCCACTTGAATCCGATGCAATATTGCCTTCCGTTTCATCAAACTTCCACCAACCAACCAAGCCTTCGGTAAGGCTACCATTGACATCGATCTGGGCGACTGAACTGGTAACAGAGCCAAAGGCATTACTAACAACTACTGTGTAATTTCCCTCATGCTGAGAAGCATTAAGATCAGTAATCGATAAGGTGTCGTTCGTTGCCCCTGCAATATCCACTCCATCCTTTTTCCATTGATAAGAAAGATTTACCCCATCCACATCCACCGCCAAGTAGGCAGTATTACCACCCACTTCTACGACTGAACTTGGTTGCCCAATCACCACAGGTTTCAAGGCATTGCTCACTTCCGAAGAAAGCTTACTTGCCGTCACCGATCCATCCGCAACCTCCGCCACCGGCACCCCGCTGGAGGCATTGCCATCCTTGCGGTACAAATCAAACACCCCACTCACCGATGCATTCAAATCGGCCGCAAATACTTTGTTGGACCACACTCCTGCGGCGGTCTGTCCAGCCACCACATAAGCTTTGTCATTTAACACAACCGCATCCGCTGCATATTTGTTTTCAGGGAAGTTGCCCGCACTTGTCCATTGTTTGGTTGCAGGATCGTAAACTTCGATGGAATTTAGACGGGAAGATCCAGTCTTACCTCCGCCCACATAAATTCTTCCATTGGCGACCCACGCAACCGGCCAATGTCTCCCTGTTGTTAGGGATGCTTCCGCCTGCCAGGTATCTGTAGCAGGGTCGTAGCTTCCCACTTTGTTTGTGTCGGTCCCATCATAGCCACCAATCGCCCAAATTCGATTCTCAAACCAAACAAGTTTTGCACCATGTCGAGCCGTGGGCATATTGGCTTTGGTAATCCATTGACTGGTCGATGGGTCAAAGCACAGTATCTGGTTAATGTTTTGATCAGAGGCATTCCAACCTCCAATGAGAAAAATCTTTCCATCAACCGTAATCGCAGTTCCATGTTTTACTTGGCTTGGTAGAGCCACTCCAGCAGACCAATTACCATTGGATGGATTAAATACCTCAACAGATGTTAAGCCAACTCCACCAATGGCATAGAGTTTTCCATTCAGTACTGCACAAGCAACCCCTTCTCTGGTGGCAGACATATTTGCGAGGGTTGCCCATGTGTTGGTCGCTGGGTCGTAGCGCTCGGCAATATTTTTGGCACCTGCCCCATCCTTACCTCCGACAAAGTAGATTTTTCCGCCCAATACTTCGACGCCGTCAAAAGCATACCTCGCCACACTCACCGGTGCTTTTTCCTCCCAAACCAAATCTTCATCACCCCTTTGATACAATTCATACCCCGACGGGGCGGACTGGTTTCTAGGCAACGCAAGCAAACTACCCGGCACCACACCCCCACCACCCGAACTGGAGTTTAATTCATTCAACACTTCCTGGCTCAGCATGGCCTTGGTGATGGTGCGGTTGATGTCTGCCAGAACATCTTGCCCAAGCATGCTCTTGGTGATCGTCCGATTCAGATCGGCACGCACCTCGCTGGACAGCTTACTCAAGCTAATCGATCCATCGGGCACCTCGCCACTCACCACTGTAACAGAACCACCATCGCCAACCTGTCCCTCACCGGACGCATACAAAGCTTTTACTTCATCTACAGATAGAGCACGGTCGTAGATGCGTAGGTCGTCGATGAGACCTGCAAAATAACCTGCCCAGCTCCCTTCCGTTGGTGGTACGGTTCTGCCAACTCTAAGTTGGCCAGACAAACTAGTGTTAAGTGAAACAGGTTGTACTGAAGAAAATTCATCTAAGTTGCCATTAACATAATGAAGCACATCCGATATGTTATCTGAGCCTGCATCTAATATTGAGCATACGAATGTCCATTGACCGTTAATGACTGGGGTAGAACCAACCTTCCAACCACCACTAGCTTCAGTTCTCAAAACTCCATCACCCTGCACTCTAAATGTCCACTTTTCTCCAGCCTGATCTAGTCCATATGAACAAATTGGAGCATTCAAATCCGTGGTCTTAATCCACGCTGTAATACTCCTTGGGTTTGAACCTCCAATTCCTTCAAAATTTGGGGTGATCATATAATCATCAATCCCATCAAAGCTTAACGCACCACCAATTTTACCTTCAACCCAAGTCGGTCCGTTGGTTAAATTTCCGTCATTTTGATTACCACTTGAATCGTAGGAAAGATTACCATCGGTCTCATCGAATTTCCACCAGCCGACTAGTCCTTGGGTCATGCTACCATTTACATCAATATGGGCTTCCGAACTTATAATTGAACCCAAGGAATTATTGACTACAACGGAGTAATTACCTTCATGCTGAGAGGCATTGAGGTCATGAATATAAAGAGTTCGACTGGTTGCACCTACAATATCCGCTCCGTTCTTTTTCCATTGATAGGAAAGGTTTACTCCAGTTGCATTCACTTCCAGATAAGCAGAAGTGCCACTCACGCCGATAAGTGAATTTGGCTGACCAACCACACTCGGTTTCAACGCACCGGCTACTTCGCTCGATAGCTGAGCGAGACCGATGGTACGGTTTAAATCATCCTTGATCTCCTGACTAAGCATGCTCTTGGAAATCGTCCGATTGAGATCGGCCCGGACGCCACTGGCCAGCATATCAAGGGTTATGGAACCGGGAGCGATGGAGTCGTTCAGATCGGCAATGACTTCGGGAGCCAGGTCACGCAAACGGATGGTGCGGTTGAGCTCGGCACGCAGTTCCTCGGACAAATGGTGGCGTAGGATGGTACGGTTGAGATCACCCAATACATCTTGCCCGAGCAGGGACTTGGAAATGGAACCTGGCTGGATGGTGAAGTCGCGGTTTAGCTTTTCATTTACTTCAGCCGATAGCTGAGCGATCCCGATGGTACGGTTTAAATCATCCAGTACATCCTGGGGTAACATCTCGCGGGTGATTTCGGTAAGGCCCGCGGTGCGGTTTAGATCGGATAGTAAATCCGTATCAATCATATCCGCGGTGATCGCACCTGGGGTGACCCCGTCGGCAACGGAGGCTTTTTCAGCGAGGCGGGCGAGTTCGGCAGCGAGGGCATAGGGGGTGGAGGTGATGGGCTGGTCGGGCTCAAGCAAGCGCATGCCCTGACCATCCTGCAGATCCACGGATACACGGAGTGAGAGGGATTTTTCTTTCAGGAATAAATCAGCAGGCAGGGGAAGCATGCCCTGGCCGCCAAGCAAGGCGACATAGCGGCCGTTAAGGACAAAGATCTCGATGGTGGAATCCTGCTCCTGTGCATGCCGCCAGTGTACTGAACCTTCCTGATCAACGATGGAGAAGGAAAAGAGGGCATTGCCATGAAAGTTGGTACCATCCACCGCAAGCTTGCCAGAAAACGGAACCGGTGGGCTGGCCAGGAGATGTAAGCCCGTAAAAAAACCGAGTAGTAGGATGAGGGATTTCAGGAACTGCATACTGCCAAACTTAATGATATCCAAAAATGATTAGCGGTCAGCCAACCGCTCCATCACTTCAGATTTCTGGTTGTAGAAGATTTTGGAGGGCAGGGCTTCCTTAAAAAAATAGAGCCAGGCAGCATCGCGGTTGCGGTAGAGGTGTGGGTAAATGTTGGGTCCTGTCCAGAACCATTCAAATTCATCATTCCAGAACCAGGCGGAGCCGGGACCACTGGCAGAGGTGTGAAGCCAGCCATGTTCGGCATGGAAGAGCCAGCCATTGTTGGCATCGTAAAAGATTCCGAACCAATCGGATTGTTTCCATCCTTTTGCTTCCAATTCCACCGCATTGCGGAGGGGTTCGGGCAGTGCGGATTCAACCGGCTGCCCGACTGTGGTATCTGCTGGAAGAATAAATACAATAAAGCTGGTAGTGAAACCCTCGGCGGAGGCCTGTACTTTGACAAGGGTACGATTGGGCATCACTTCTGCGAGCAGGGCACCGTTTTGGAATTTCAATTCCGGTTTACTGAAAGTCCATTCGACTACGGAGGGATCAAGAATGGTACGGGTGCCATCATCGAGGAGAAGAGATGCTTCCAAGCCGGCACTGCCTCCGGAAGGAATTCGGTTATTCAGGGAGCGGGCAGATAGACCATCGGGTACATTGAAATCTGCAATGGGGCCAATTTGCACCCTGGTTTGATTGGTATCATCGGAAGCATAGCCATGAAAGGGGCCGCCCACGATGCCTTGGTGCTCAATTTCGGCAAAGAGAGAGAATCCGAAGAGAAAAACCGAACCGCGGAGGAAAGATTGTACGAGGGATCTCATATAGTATATTAATAAAAACCAGCAGAAAAGTTTAGTCAATCTGTGATTGTTCACTCAAGGATAGGATAATTTTTGAGAAAACCTCTCAAATTAGTTTAAGCAATGGGCAAAGAATGGCGTTGACCGGAGTACATGATTAAGGAAATTTTCAAATCTTTTCCAAAACCTGCCCAAATTATGAGCCCAAAATCCATTATTTACTCTATTATTTTACCGCTGCTTGCGTGTTTTACCGGTTTTTCTGCCCAGGCAAAGGAACGCCCCAATATTGTGCTGATTCTGGCTGATGATCTGGGCTGGCAGGATGTGGGGTGCTATGATCTGGATGAGCCCACCCCGATGGAAACCCCCAATATCGACTCCCTTGCCCAGAAGGGTGTGCTGTTCCGCCAAGGATACTCCCCTGCACCCACTTGTGCACCCACCCGTTGTGCCATGATGAGTGGCAGGCATCCAGCGGTTCTGCAAAAGACCCATGTGGTGGGGGGCAATCCTCCCACACCTTACAATATGGAGGCTCATCCGATTATGGATCCATGGTACAGTGGACGGTTGGAGCTTAAGGAAGTGACCATTGCGGAAGCATTGAAGAAAAATGGATATGTTTCCGGGCATGTGGGCAAGTGGCACATGGCGATTGATCACAACGCATTTCCCCAGCCCAAGGATCAGGGCTTTGATTTTACCCGTGCTCATCTTGGGGAAAGCGCAGCGATGAAACCTCACCGACTAACCGGATTTGCGACCTCGGCAAAGAATGATCCCTACCAATTGGATGCAGATGGATTCCCCAAGGACCAGACCACACTCGATGCGATTGAGTTCATGGAGCAGTCCAAGTCACAGCCCTTTTTTCTCTACTATGCCGCCTGGCTTGTGCATACCCCCATTCATAGCCGGAGCAAGGAACTGTTGGAAAAATACTGCAGGAAGCTGGGCGTGGATTTCCCGACCGACCCCAAAGGGTGGCCTTTGGAGGGACAGAAAAACCCGTACTATTGTGCGATGGTGGAGATGTTTGATCATTATGTGGGCAATCTGGTCAAGTATCTCGAAAATACCGATGATCCCCGCCGCCCAGGTCATAAATTAATGGAGAATACTTACATTATGCTGACCTCTGACAACGGCGGCATGGAGCGGGTACCGGGCGAAATTATTACCGATAACTATCCACTGGATCGTGGAAAAATCAATGCGAAGGAGGGTGGGGTGCGTGTGCCATTCATTGTGGCCGGGCCCAATATTCCCAAAGCAAAAAAGAGCGAGGTGATGGTGAATGGGCTGGATTTCTACCCGACCATTCTTGCCTGGACGGGTACGAAGAAGCCCAAGGGACAGAACCTGGACGGGGCCGATCTATCCACGCTGCTTTCCAAAAATCCAAAAAATGGAAACCTAGTAAAAAATAAGCAGGGCAAACCAAGAACCACTATGGTGTGGCATTTTCCCCATGGGGTTGCCCAGCAGTCCACCATTCGTACGGGTGGGTGGAAATTGATCAAAAACTGGATGCGGGGCCGTCCGGAATATGAACTCTATCAATTACAGTCCAATTATCCAAAAAATCCAAAACGGGGAGATATTGAGGAGGCGAAGAATCTGGCGGATAAAATGCCGGACATGGTGAAGGAAATGAGTACGGAATTATTCCGCCGTCTCGATGCGATGAATGCATCTTATCCCTATCAAAACCCAAATTATAAACATGCCCTGCCCGGCAAGGATGAGGTATGCAAACCAATCGAAAACGGTCGTAAAGGTAATACAGTCTGGGCAAAGTTCGAGGAACAGGGAGCCAAGGTGACCACCGGCCAATTGCTCTACACCCTCAACGGGGGAGAAAAAAGCGAGGAGTGGTACCGGGCACCTGCGAAAGTGAAAGGCGATCGCTTGGAAGCGGAATTACCCAAGGGGGCTACCCATTATGTGTTCAACCTGATTGATGAGAATAATTTTCTGGTATCCTACCCGCAGATGGTGGATATGCTGACCGCTGGTTCCCGCAAGCCCAAGGGCACTTACTCCATCGAAGCCTTTGCGGTAAAAGGAAACTAAAAACCAGATTCGCTCATACCCGAGGTAGCGGATACCGTTACCTAAGAGGAGTGGGTACGGATGGCCAGGTTTTTGAAAATGGTGGCGTGTTGTTCCTTGGGCTGAGCCAAAACCTGCTCGAATGCCTCGATCAGGTGGGATTGCAGATCGATCAGACGCCGGGCAGAGAATTTCTTCACCAATCCAAGCAGACGGCCCAGAAACCAGGGATTCTGGGAAAAAACATTGAGGGTGGTTTTTTCACCGGGGTCTTCAAAATGGCGGGCATGCTTGGCGGCGAGCCGTTCAAGAAGATCTTTGCTCAAGCGGTCATGGGGATTGAGTTCCCCGCCATCCGCAAGCACACGTAATTGAATAAGTAGACGGTTGCGGTTTTGTAAGGTGGAAAGAAGGGGGCGTGCATCTTTCCCTTGGTAGAAGTGCCGGTCAATCGCATCCAGTGCCCAGTCCAACTGGCCGGAGAAAAAAGCTTCGGATGCTTCAAAGAAATCTCCCTCTCCGAAATCGGGTACCAGATCGATGATCATTTGCTCGGTGATCTCATCGCTTTCAGAACCAAGGTAGGCGGCGAGCTTGCGGGTTTCCTCCACCCCAAGTCTTGGGTGTGCCCCAATTTTACCGGCTAAATATTCGAGGGCACCAGGGCCATATCTTACACCCAGTTCGGATGCGGTTTCCTCCACCAGGCGACGAAAGGCAAGGTCCTCTTTTTCACTTTTCGCCAAGTCATGAAAGGTGGAATTTTTTTGAAGCCATTTAACAAAGCCATGTCCGCGGTGGACAGGGCAAGCGGAGAGAATAATTTTAGAATCTCCAGGATTTTCGAGAAATTTTTTGGCTTTTTCGAGGGCATCCTTGGAGCCTTGGGCGGCCCCGGTCTTGTTCTGGTTGATGAAATTTACTTCGTTGATCCAGACGAGTTTGCCCCCGCCAAACAGGGAAAGGGTTTCGGTCGCGGCCTGTGCCTCAGATAGGATGCGTTCGACATCGTCCACCCGGTCTGCCCGGCCATCGATGATTTCACGGGACAGATCGTCGGCAAAGTCAGGAGTGAGTAGGTCGAAGATTTCTTTGGCTTTTTGACAGACAATAAAATCGTCGTCCCCAATCACAGAAATTACGGATGATTCAGCCATGAGCTAGGGGGCACGGACTAAGACAAAAAAGAGGAGGGCAGAGGATGCTTATTCCGAGAGGCTGAGATTGCCCACTTCGGCCGCAGCAAATACTTCCTCAATTTTATATTTCCTGAGCTTGCGACGCATCCAGTCCAGAGCGGCGGCGGCGGCTCGTCTGCGGTTGGAGGCACGGTCACCCCGAAGGTTGAGTTTCTTTGCCCAGACTCCAAGGGGGGAAGCATAGCCCAGGAAAATGGAACCAATGGGGAGCATCTGAGTGCCACCGGTGGGGCCGGCGAATCCAGTGATACTCAGTCCGTAATCGGTGCCAAATTTTTCACAGGCTCCCGTGGCCATGGCAATGGCGGTTTCCTCACTGACTGCTCCATGCTGGTCGAGCATCACTTCGGGGAAATCCAGTAACTGGACCTTGGCATCATTGTGATAACACACAGCCCCTCCATGAAAGACTTGGGAAATACCCGCAATTTCAGTAAAAGACGAAGAGAGCAAACCACCGGTGCAGGACTCAGCCACCGAAAGGGTCTGGTTGAGGGTGCGGAGTTCACGGAAGATTACCTCGGCCAGGGTAAGATCGCCAAAGCAGACAAAATCCTCCCCAATTTCCTCGCGGCATTGGTCACCAATCTCATGGAGGCGTTTATCATCCAGAATATCAGAATCAAGAGAACTAAGCCTTAGATCGACCAAGCCGGCATGGGCACAGTACCCAACGACCAGGCCGGGGATGTCCTGAAGAAGGGGTTCCACTTTTTCGGCAAGGGCAGATTCCCCGATTCCCGCGGTGCGTAATTGCAGGTAGCAGTCAATTTCAGGAAATACACCGGCTTCCTGGAGCATGGGGATGACCCGGTCCTGAAACATGGGGTGCATCTCGCGGGCGGGCCCGGGAAGCATCACCAGAATTTTACCCTCTTTTTTTAGGAAAAGTCCGGGGGCGGTACCGTAGGGGTTGGGGATGACCTCAGCATTTTTGGGGCGGTAGCATTGGCGGAGATTATTTTCCGGCATGGCACGTTCGAGCTGCTGAAAGCGGTCGCGAATGGCTTTCTCGATGGAGGAGTCGTAAACCAGTTCCTCATCCAGTGCCTGGGCGATGGATTCTCGGGTGAGATCATCGGTGGTGGGACCGAGGCCACCAGTGGTGATGACCAGGTCGGATCTTTTCCAGCATTCCGAAAAGAAGAGTTTTATATCCTCTGGATTGTCACGGATGACCAAATTGGCGGCCGGTTCCAATCCATGATGGGCAAGTTGTACACCAAGGTAGGTGAGGTGGGCATTTTCACGAATTCCCAGAAGTAATTCATCTCCAAGGGTAATAGTTTCTACGCGGATAGTTGAACTCATAGAATGATTAAAGGGGGTGGTACGGGCGTTAAATTGATCGCCAGAGTTGGAAGTGATCTTGCAATATGATAAGGTACGAAGGATTCTCCAGATTGCCAATGCAAAATAAGAAACATGAACTGGGCAAGATTGTGCGTGCCCTGCCACAAACTCCGGGGGTTTATTTAATGAAAGACCGTCTGGGGCAGGTGATTTATGTGGGCAAGGCGAAGAATTTGAAAAAGCGGGTATCCAGCTATTTTCAGGGTTCGAAAAAATTTATCCGTGCCCAGCCAAAGATTGGGGCGATGGTGGAGATGGTGCGGGAAATTGGGGTGCATGAGACACGGAATGAGACCGAGGCCCTGCTCTTGGAAGGCAAACTGATCAAGGAATATAAACCCCGTTACAATACGGACTTTACTGATGATAAACAGTTTCTGCTGGTGGAGATAGATATGAGGGAGGAACTGCCCCGCTTTCGTTTGCGGAGAAACCGGAAAAGTGAACGGGCCGTTTATTATGGTCCCTTCCCGCAGGCTGGGTTGTTGCGCTCCACCTTG
>Ga0181595_10005507_pt1 | contig 11186 bp, 14 predicted proteins | sample 041ome_7_FD_145604 | JGI IMG/M metagenome (GOLD analysis project Ga0181595, IMG submission 145604) | Coastal salt marsh microbial communities from the Groves Creek Marsh, Skidaway Island, Georgia - 041401AS metaG (spades assembly) | ecosystem: Environmental > Aquatic > Marine > Intertidal zone...
ATATATCAATAATTTAAGTGTTAATTAGGTCATCTATTCCCCCAATTCTTCCCCCTAGTGCTTGACCATACCCGCTATTTTTGTAACGCGCCCGCACGCTTGCGCGGCGCTGCAAACATGTTTGTTTTGGCACGCGGTTACGCAGCTGTTTGCTGGCTGGTACAACTCCGGACCGCTGAAGGCGCTACGCAGGCTGGGTGTAGGGTTAGATTGGCTGTGTGAGGCTGCAGGAAGGCCATCTATACCCACGCACCAATTTCAAGCTGAACCGTGCCGCGGCTCTTGCCGAGTGGCGTCAATTATTGAGCGCATAGGTTCAGGCTGCGCCAGCAATCCGATGCGAGTTCTTATTCGTCTGACAGCACTGTGCGAAGTCATTGACCAAATCGGTGGGTGGCTCACGCAAGGTGTTAGTAGTAGCTACGGCACTGGCTATCCTGACCCCATACTATGGAAATGGTCAAGAATTATCGGGAAAACAGACAAATAATTTTCTTTTAACAAGCCCCAACTCAATCACTTCTAATTTGGATTTCCAGTTACCCAGCCGATCCAAGGCTTGCTTTTCACCTAACAGTTTAATTAGCTCTTCTTGATGTAAATCATCAGCTTCTATCTGCAATCGGCAAGTTTCCTGATAGTCTTTGGAAAGGTCAATTTGCTCATCAATATGCCACCCGCACCTCCGCAACATCGTTTCATATTCTACGTCTGCTTGAATAAAATCAGGAGAGTTTAAGACCGCCCTTTCATAATCTATTTTATTCAGTCTGGGGGTTATATAAATCACCGAGAACACCATTTTTCCTTGCCCACGAATTATCCGGCGACATTCAGTTAGCACTTTTTCTTTTGAAAAAAGGCAGCACAGTAAATCACTGTGGCTCAATGCATCGAAACTTTGGTCCTTAAACGGAAGTTCAGCGGCATCAGCGACGATAGTTGTCACCCTTTCTGAAATTTTGTCTTGGATTGAGCGGTCTGCGGCAAGCTTTAAGCCTGTTTCCGGTAAATCTACTAAAGTTAAAGAACAACCGCTTATTGATGACAAATACAGTCCAGGCCAACCAGCACCTGCACCAATATCGATTAAAGAAGAGTGAGGTGAAAGCCCCAATTTCTGACCCATAAAGCTTGCTTGCTTTTCAGTAGTCCAACTGCTGCCACCATAGCAACAGCCACAGGTGTGCCTTTCTATTCTCCGCAAAACATCATGTGTCGAGAGTTGATAAAAATTATCGAATTTAGCTATTTGTTCACGTTCAGCTTTGGTACAATTCGCCAACTTAAACCACCTTTTGCTGTGCTTATACGCTACTTTAAACCCGTACTCAGAGGATTTAGTCCTTAAAGAGTAAGTAATCCTACCTATTCTATACTAAGGCGTACTTTGGTCACGCCTTAGTTTCAAGCTGAACCTAGCGGCTGTTCTCGCTGAGTGGCGCCAACTATTGAGCGCATAGGTTCAGGCTGCGCCTGCAATCTGATGCGAGTTCTCATTCGTCTGACAGCACCCTTCAAAGGGGTTGGCGGCGTGCCATCCTGCGCGTACGCGCCAGGCGTAAACGTCTCTTAGCGTCAGCCCAGCTATAAGGGGGTTAATAGAACCGCCACTCTTGCTGAGTGGCGGCAATTATTGAATGTATAGATTTAAGCTGCGCTAGCAATCTGATGCGAGTTATCATTAGTCTGACAGCACCCTTTGGCCAGCCAGTTAAAAGCTAAGTACTTGCTGAACCGTATTTCAACGCAAACAAATCTTATTGTCCAAACATCTTACGCAAAGCATCCAAATCGAACTGATTAGCGTACAGCATAGTGCTGTTGATCGCAATTAACCCAGTCATCATCGCCACAGTTTTGATTTCTTCATCAGTGGCTCCGGCAGCTTTCGCTAATGCTGTGTGAGCTACGATGCAATACTCACATTTCATGCCTGCAGAGGCTGCTAACGCTACTAGCTGATAGGTTTTTTCATCAAAGCCAGAGTTAGCTTTAAACGTATCCTCTCCCATCAACATTGCGGTATATGCACCTTCCATCGCTTTCGGTTCCAAAGGCGTTAAAATAGGATGTCCATCGCCATGTCCTCCTGCAACAAGCTGTTGTGCTACAAAAGCAAATGTGATTGTCGTTATGATACATTTAATCAGTTTCATTATGTTTTCCTTTTTGTAAGCCGAGGATTGCCCAGCGTTATCAAAAAAATAAAATACACATCAAAAAAAAATACCACCGCACACTTCAAACCGCTCTTGTGTTTTGCATGGTTTTGGCAGATCTTTCACCAATTTTGGCAATTAGTGATCATTTGGAAGGCACAAAATGAACCAAACTATTAGATCTAATATTACTTCAAAAGCGCAAAACTATTGTCCAATTTCTACTTGCGCCGCAGTGATTGCTGACCATTGGTCAATAATCGTTCTGCGAGATATTGCCATCTGTAATCAAAGGACCTTCCGATCAATTTTAGCAAATAATAACGAAAAAATCTCTAGTGGTATATTGGCTGGCCGTTTAAAACGGTTGACTGATATTGGATTGTTATCCTTCAAAGATGATCCTGCGCACCTACAACGAAAGATTTATTGTTTAAGCCCAGCTGCAATAGATCTTGTACCGATTTTATTAGATATGTCAGCTTGGGCAATGAAACATACATCGCCTTCTAAGGAGCCAATCGCACTGCCATCGGGTATGGACCGCCCACAATCTCAATATTCAAAAGAATTAATGGATCGATTGCGATCTTTGCACTTAGATCCGGGCGATATACGTTAATAACTTAGCAGCATCATTCATCGCCCTAACCCGAGCATCCCTGATGGATTTAGTCCTCAAAGAATAAGCAATCCTACCCGTCCAATAATGCCGCCGTAAATCAGCAGGAACTCTACTGGAGAAATACCAAATGCCGTCCTTTTGGAACGTGTAGCTATTCGATTTGGTTGCCACGCGCCCGCACGCCTGCGCGTCGCTGCAAATATGTTTGCTTTGGCATGCGGTTACGCGGCTGTTTGCCTGCTGAGGCCACTCAGGTCCGCTGAGGACGCTACGCAGGCTGGGTGTGGGGTTAGGATGACTAGGAGAGGGTACAGGAGCGCCTCTTCTACTCACGAGACAAATTCAAGCTCAATCTAACTGCTGCTCTTGCTGAGTGGGGTCAATTATTGAGCGCATAGATTAAGGCTGCGCCAGCAATCCGATGCGAGTTATCATTAGTCTGACAGCACCGTTAAAAATATTTATCGATTAGTGCAATGCAATTTCAGTTGATATGCGTTCAGCCTCATAGGTATAAATATAAACGCCTGAATAATTTGTTAGTTTATAATTGAATGATTTATTTATATCGTCAAAAACCTCTCTTGATTTTTTTTCGAAAGACTTCAAGTCGCTGCTTGAATCAAACTTTGTAGTTATGGACATGCTGCCACAAGCACCAAGGGATACGTTGATGGATTGCATATTGCACACTCTTATGAATTTGGAGAGTTGTTCCGCAAAATATGACGATGCAATTTTTGCATCAGTTGGATTTAAAAACTTGAGATTATAAACCTTTGCATACATTGTTAATCCAACTCGCTGAACATTTTGTCCACTAACTCTAAAGCGTCTGAGCCACTGAGTTTAAGGCGTTTCATAGGCCTCGGCGTAAGTCCCATTTCTTCAATCAGGGATCTTCCAGTTGAAGTTAGAATAACCTTTAAACGATCATCTATTGCACAGAACCCGCTATTTATAAGGTTTTGTGCTTCGGACTTACTTACTGGTCCGTCACAGTCTAATTGAAGCAAAACGTTAAAATCAGACAATGACGCGGTCTCCATACGATTGGAAAGTTTATCTGACGCCCGGATGATTTTCTCGGCAGTTAGGCTGCGCTGCTCAACTTGCAAGTCTAGTAGTGTGGCAATACTTGAAGCCACTCTTTTGATTAGCTCGACTTGTTCATCTGACATTTTTTTTGGTAGGAGGTTGAAAAGGCAGAGTGTACCAAGGGCATAGTTATCCTTGTTGATTACTGGAAAGCCTGCATAAGCATGTGGACCATTTCCAGATAAAACCACTGGATGTTCCGCCCATTCTTCTAAAATATGAAAATCTTCAATAATTAAAGGCTCTGTATCTAACAGAACATAAGAACAAACATTCCATTTTGCTCGCTCAGATCGCACTCCGACTTCATAGTTGTCAACTCCTGCAGCTGCCATAGCGCATTGCGCTTCACCATCAAAAAGGCTGAATTTTGCTTGTTCAAAACCAGTTAGATCTTTTGCTAAGTCACAATAAATCTGGAATAAATCCGAATTGGGTGCATCAATTAAACCGGTTTTTAGTACGGCCTGTGCGCGACGCTCTTCATTTAAAGGTTTAGTAGCCATCGCCGTCTGAGATGGTTTTGGCACTGCAGCAAACTTCATAAGGGGTTCCTCGATAAACTTTACAGGCAGAGGGTACCAGAGAATTCCTAATCATCAAGTTTTAATAATCATGTTTAAATTTAGGATTTTAAATATATTTGAAATTAACTGAGTGAAGACACTGTCAGATTAAATTTGTTTGAAGCGGGCAAGGAGGCGCCAATTATTGAGCGCATAGATTCAGGCTGCGCTAGCAATCTGATGCGAGTTCTCATTAATTTGACAGCATCCGATCAACATCTACATACAGCTGCCTCTTAGATTTGATAGCAAAATTCAACTTTGTTTTACTTAATGGTTTTGAAGGCACGGGCCTTCAAGCCCTTTTGAATTTCATAAATTGAAATTGGCACATCAGGTTGCGGTTGAGGAATGCGAATGGGGATGTCTTTAAGACGCGGTTTGATCGTTGGTTCACCGCACAGCATTCGTGTATTATAGTCTTTGATCCCATCCCACATCGTCATTGAACCCATGATTGGGAAGGCATCCGCAGCCATCATTTCGTAAAACAAAATACGCCGCGAGCGGTCAGACGTATTTAAAGCAGATCCGTGGACTATTCTTCCATGATGGATTGAGATAGATCCAGCCGGCCCTTTCAACTCAACAGCATCGGCAGGGTTTAGGCCAACATCTTCAGGAATAAAGGCGCCCGCAAAAACGCCATCAACATGATGATCATAGACCGGTCCCTTGTGGCTCCCTGGATAGACCATCAAAGGCCCATTCTCGCTTTCCATATCATCGATAATTACGCCAATGGCCAAAATGTCATCATTAGTGTGTGGATAGAAAGCATAGTCCTGATGCCACTCCACTGCAGCACCATAACCAGCAGATTTCATGTTGAGCTTCGATGTATGCAGTCGAAGATCAGGCCCGGCTAAATCTCGTGCAGGAGCGAGGATGTGATCGGAAAACATCAATTCGCGCATGAAATTGCTAATTTTGTGCGGCAGCTTGATGCGGCGTAAACGCGGATCCTCAATTGTATGGCTATCTTCCAAATCCAATCGCTCGTTTGACTCTGTCATGCCGCGTGCTTCATCTTCAAACCGAGAAATCTCAGCACGTATCTTGATCAAGATATCATCAGGAAGATGACGTTCTAAAACCAAATATCCCATCTCACGATAGGCCTCAATTTGCTCATTTGATAAGATTTCAGCCATAACTTGTCCTCCCGAAGTCAATCTGTGAGGAGTTAAGTTGAGTTGTCAACTCTGCGCCGCGGAATGATAGCTTGGAAATTAGCACATCTAGTGCTGATCCATGTTACAATGTGGCTGCTCGGGATAGCTTTTGCAGACCTTAAATAGCACATCCAGTAGTCAGTACGTACTTACCATTAGCGACTTTGAACCGTGATCAATGAATAGGATGAAAATGTCCCTGAAACCCTGCGTAGCTTGTAACAAAAATTATGATGCAAAACTCTTGCATGATGGTGTTTGTGAGAAGTGCTTGGCTGCTGTGGTGATTAAGAAATGGTTAGGATCGGATGGATAACCTCTTGAACCCAGCTAACGCATACCAGCAGCGTTGCCCTAGATGTCAGTCACCTCTGAACACCGTTGTTGTGCATGGGCATGAGCAGTGCGTTATCTGTAAGTCTAATATCTTTGAGGGCTGCTCTGGGGATACGTGCGATACAGACCATAACTTGGCTTTTGGATATAAGAGAGGCTGACTATGAGACCCTTGGCGTTTATCATAATGGCTCTGTTACCCACATTAGCCACAGCAGACGTGATAGGTATTTCAGTCCCATCTGCTGTCTCTGATGCGATCAATATTTACCGCGCGGAATGTACAGACGAAGGCGGTGAGCTTGAGCTAGACGGTGATGAAATATCCAAGTTATGGACAGACGAAGGTGAGGAAGCATACGTAATCCATGCGGCTTTCACTTGTGTGGCCTGCGTAAAAGTATATACTATCGCTTGCTTAACTAGAAAATCTCCTATTTAACCTTTGTATATCATGAATTTAGACAATGATCACTATAACAGAGACATAATCGTCGTTAATAACGACGAGGTTCCTTCTGCATTTGCCCTGAATGAGGTTAGGCAGGGGGCAACAGAGAGCCTTCACACAAATGATTATAAGTTACGGCACAGAAATTTTTCAGAAACTTTACTTCTAAATGTTAGTAATTTCCGCTTCCTGAACAGCAGAAAGTTTGAAGATGGCGATAGCACGGATGTCCGAGAGATGATAACCGCGAATGCTCATTTGGACGCTTCGGTTGCAAATGGCATCTCTTTCTTTGGTACTGATAGTCTTCTAAACAAATTTAACATTATTTTTGAACCGCAGGATGGCTTAAGTAACAATATTTCTGTACAAACTAAACTGAGAACAAAAACGAAAGAGAAAAGCTTCAGGGTTGCACAAAATGAGCGCTTAGAACTTCATATTACTTTGTCGCAAAAGGAATATGAAGCGTTCCGTCACGACGCAGAAATAAATCAGCAAAAATTAATTCTTCAACTAGAAATTACGTTAAATGAAAATTGTGGAATTTACCAAAATAGAGAAAATTCCAACGTTAAAAGTGATAAGAATATTATAAAAATACTGCCTGAGAAAATACTATCGCGCTCTGGAATTGGAAATGTAGCCATTAACCCAATAGATGAGGCAATTTTTAGCGATTTTTCGTTTAATTGGTTGCCGATGGAAACTGTAAGAAAAGCAGATCTGGACGAGGTAAGTTGGTCACAGCGAAAGCAACTAACTGGTAACTTGAGAAATTCTTATAGAAACGTCCCTGGGGGGGCAACTTGGGCCGAAAGCTTAGTGTGGATATTCATATTAATGGGTGGTTTTGCAGGTATACTTTGGCTTATTATCATTATTTTTCAATAAAATTAAAACGTGTTACGATGTGGTAATCTGTGATTTTGAGTACAACCGCCCATTTTAAAATGGTTTATCGCAAGAGCGTAGACCGGCATGACCAAACTATCCACCATCCCCCAGCATCAACTCAGCATCACTTGCGGCCTCTGTAAGCACCATACGATGCTAGAGGTAGCAAACCTGATTGCAGTCGGGGGAGGCGATACTACAGCCCATTAGGTACGACAGAGAGCCAGATGCCATAACTGAGGCGTGAAGGGTAACAACACGCACCAGATCGTTCAAAAGTGCGGTTCAGGCGTTGCTATGGATGGCGCTTGAGGTTGCAGGGCGTAGCGGGCTTGTTACTCTCTATGATGGAAGCAATTCACTCGATTAATTTCTATGGAGGCGATCAATGAAACTTGAAAAAGCGATGATTGAGCGAAGGTCAATTAGGGGCTTTAAGGATGAGCCGGTATCAAAATCTATTCTGGAGGATGTCATTGCCCTTGCAAATCGAGCGCCGTCTTCAATGAATACTCAACCTTGGCACTTACATGTATTAACGGGAAAGCCTCTAGAAGCGGTTAGACATGGCAATACAGAGCGGATGCTCGCTGGTATGGCCCCTGTTCGTGAAATCGAAGATTACGCTGCATATGAGGGAGAACATAGAAAACGTCAGATCGAGATCGCTGTGCAACTATTTGAAGCTATGGGTATCAAGCGAGAGGATGCAGAGCGGCGACAAGATTGGGTCATGAGAGGTTTTCGTCAGTTTGACGCACCTGTTTCAATCGTGGTTTGTTTTGATCGATCTCTTCTTGAGAATACTATAGCCCATTTTGATACTGGAGCGATGACGTATGGGTTAGTTCTTGCTGCATGGAGCAGGGGCCTTGGAGCCGTTATTAACGGCCAGGGGATCATGCAAAGCCCGGTGGTGCGCGAAGCAGCTAATATTCCTGAAGATCAAGTTATACTAACCTGTGTAGCCCTTGGCTGGCCCGATGAAGAGTTTGTTGCTAATTCAGTTGTATCTCGCCGACGGCCGATAGAAAATGTCACAAGATACCTCGGGTTTGAGGAATGATTTAGACTGTGAAGCTCTAACCTCAGTACTTAATAATACTGTTCTTCGGATGATGGCATAGCAGTTCGCTGAGAGAATTCAGTTTTGATAAGCACCAATAGGAGGGGGGCAAAAAAACAGCCAACCTTTTAAAGTGATATGTTCTGCTCTCACATTTTTTGTTACAAAGGTCCCTTATTTTTCATAATTTGGGAAGTGCAGCAGTTAAATTTTGAGCCTCCAGTACAGAAAATGTACCGAAGGGCTAGCTGCTGTTGAGAAGGTTTCTCTATTGTCGGCGCGAAAGAGCGAATTAAATTCCGACGCTCGCAACCATTGGCCCAGCTTCTGCCTTGATCAGGGTTGCTCCAAAGGTATCCGACCCTTCAGAACGTATTTCAGCTATTCGTTGGGATGCTTATATAAAAGTTACTTCATCAGGGTATATGGCAATGATGCTCACCGTCGTATCACTTGTCTGAACTTCAAAACATTGCGTTGCGCCTAATGATTTTATCATCGGCATGAAACGTTTTCGTATTGTTTCGTACATATTATTAGTAATTTCTGGCGCTTCCCAGTGTGACATGCTCACGTGCATCGCTTGGTTTCCTTTACTTCAAATTTAAGACCATAGGATAATTAATAAACGCTTCGTCAGTGATTGGTGTAAAAGTACCTGTTTCCACTATTGCTCCAGCTTCCGCTCTTAAACGTGTAAGTTCCTGATCCTCGCTGAAACTCTTAAGATGTGCTTCACTTTCAAAATGAATGACTGTGTGTAGCATGCTGTCATCATCTTTTTGCGTTCCAGCAAAAACAAAAGTCATCCCGTGTTCTTTCATCTTATCTCCAACGGAATGCACCATGTCCTTCCACGCTTGAAAGCCTTTCGATAAACGTATTGTTGTTACCACAAGCATTGTTATCTCCTCCTAATGCAATGCTGCTAATTTTACATCGCCGTACTTTGAACCTTGATTATGGTTCTAAGATTCACATCAAGTGCGTTATAGATTTTTGCAGCAACAGGGTTACTTGCAATAGCGTCGTACGTCGCTTCAATTTCTGACATGGACGGGTAGGTGACACCCAATAGAAAATCACCTGCATTATTGCCTGTCATTATTCTAGCAAACCTAAAAGTTTGCGCCCCAGTCTCTGCAAACATAGGGGATGCTTCTGCCATCAATTCCATTAACTCTGGTTGTGAGATATGAGCTTTACCACGTGTTAAAATTACGTATTTTCGTTGAGGGTTAGTCGGTGCATCAAAAGGTACGTCGCAAAATTTTGCTATATTGCGCATCGTGACTGTTAATCCAGTTCCCACTATTTTGCCGTAAGTGTCTGATGTAGCGAAGGCATCCATCACATCTGCAAAATCGTTCAGAGACTGGAAGAATTGCTGAAAGACTACGCTGCCTGCGTTGTTGCCGGTCATTATGGTACCAACGCTAGCTCTAGTTGATCCAGCTGCCTTGGACTCCTCGGCAAGCGTTACACCTAGCGAAACAGCTTCTGATAGTTTGCCAGCTGGTACAGCTCCAACTGTATTGACGTAGAAATTTTCCGACATTTGTTAGCTCCTAAGATTAATATCCCGCTACGTACAAAAAACCCTTCGCATTACTTTTGTTCAAGTCTAAATCTTGAAGTGGTTGGAGTACTTGTGGCCTAGTGGAGCATTACGCGAGGTGCGGGCGGTAAAACCAGCAGCAAGGTACTGTCAGATTAAACTCGGTTGAAGCGAGCCGGGTGTATTTGTAGAATCTGCGAATGACAAAACACTCTCCATTCAGGTACTTTAAAACAAGCCCAGAGATCATCCACTTGGGTGTGATGCTGTACGTTCGTTTTCCGCTCGCACTCCGTAATGTGGAAGATCTTCTGCACGAACGAGGCATTGGCTGGATGCCGAAGTAGAGCGGTGGAGCGAGTGGAGCAAATTCCATGTAATTTACGCAACGCCACCGCGGTGTAAAGCACTGTTTCCCTATTATACCGTAATATATAATGTAAAACATATAGTTATATATGCTGTAATTGTTTCGGTATAATTGCTCCACTCGCTCCACCGCTCCCCCCTAATAGGGGCGGAAAGCGCGTAACGGAGGCTTGCTCCACCGCTACGCCCCCCTCTTTTTGCACCGTGGGGGGGTACTTCAGCTCACGATTAAAAAGCGCGTTTGCACGCGGTTATGCGACTGTTTACTTGCTAAGGCCATAATGGTCCACTGAAGGGGCAACAGGGTCTGGGTGTGGGGTATCGTTAGCGCGCAGGCCGTAGAAACGCCACTTCTACTCACGAGACAATTTCAAGCTCAATCGAACCGCCGCTCTTACTGAGTGGCGCCAATTATTGAGCGCATAGGTTCAGGCTGCGCCTGCAATCTGATGCGAGTTCTCATTCGTCTGACAGCACCGCCATAATATAAATATATATGATTATATATCAATAATTTAAATTTTAATTAGTTCATCTATTCCCCCAATTCTTCCCCCTAGTGCTTGACCATAACCGCTATTTTTGTAACGCGCCCGCCCGCCTGCGCGTCGATGCAAACGTGAGCGGTTCTACATGCGGTTACGTGGCTGTTTGCCTGCTGAGGCCACTCTGGTTCGCTTAAGGCGCTAAACAGGCTGGGTGTGGGGTTAGGCTGAGTGTGTAGGGCTGCAGAATTATGGCACCAAGACTGTAGCGCCCAATGTCTTGCCTGACTCGATGGCCTCATGAGCCTTCACTGCGTCTTTGAGCGCATATTCGTAGTTTATGTTGGCCTCTAGGATACCGTCGCCAATCGCTTTAAATAAATCACGCGCAGTCCATT
>Ga0181595_10005512_pt1 | contig 11176 bp, 9 predicted proteins | sample 041ome_7_FD_145604 | JGI IMG/M metagenome (GOLD analysis project Ga0181595, IMG submission 145604) | Coastal salt marsh microbial communities from the Groves Creek Marsh, Skidaway Island, Georgia - 041401AS metaG (spades assembly) | ecosystem: Environmental > Aquatic > Marine > Intertidal zone >...
TTAGCACTACAACACATGGGCTGCGCTCTACCTTTAAGGATTGGGTAAGCGAGACAACAGCCTATGATAATGAGACATCTGAGATGGCATTAGCCCATACCATTAGCAATAAGGTAGAGGCAGCATATAGGAGAGGTAATCTATATGAGAAGAGAATATCACTTATGAATGATTGGGCAGATTATTTATACGGCACGGAGGAGAAAGTAATTCAACTCGTACAAGGACAAACATCATGAATGATAATTCACCAATACAGCCAACCTTGCTCAGGCTTAATCAAATCATAGGAGATGATAAAAAGAACATTCCACCTATCATACCTATATCAAAGTCAGCTTGGTGGGATGGCATTAAAAAGGGTAAATACCCAAAGCCCATAAAGCTATCAGCCAATACAACCGTTTGGCGTTCAGATCATATAAAAGAGCTTATAGACAGCTTATGTGAGCAGACCGTTTAAAGATCCGTGGTCAGTGGAGAAAGTTCCAATAGTATTTCTCCATGAAATTTAGTGTTTCAAAAGTGTTTTCCATCCTCGCGGAGGGCATATACCCTATAAAGTGTAACCTTTGTAACCACTGTGTAACCACAGCTATTAATAAAAACAGTAACTTAACCCCTTGGTTACATGGTTACGGTGGTTACAGAGCAAATTAAAAAAAATATTTTTATTTTTCACCAGAAAACACTATAGACATTTTTTGTGTTGACTGAATATCAAGTAACAACAATCAAACTATTGTATTTATTATAAATTCACCTTAGAAGCCTGTTTCAAGAACATCCCATGCTCGCACTGTGGTCCGTGCTCCGGGCAACGTGGGCCGTCTAGGCATTTCTTAATATCAAAGAGCGTTGGTTCAATCCAAGATGTATCGACATTATAAGGAATAAGAGACATCTTGAATTTCATGATAGCATTTTGGTTGCCTAGAAAATTATAGTCGCTGAAACGATCTCCGTCACAGTATAAGAAATAACCTTCGTCACTAACATCAAATCCTTTTTGACGCATTAGAATTATACCAACAATTGAAAGTATTTTTCTTATTGTATGAACTTCAGTTTAAAGCAGGTTCGTTTATTAGTGGAACTAAGGGATATTCCTACATCGTGTAACGTGCAAATTTCTTTTAAAATAGCAAGACCTAATCCAGTGCCTATTTGCTCCTGATCCAATTTATTTTGACCTTGCTCGAATCTTTCAAAAATTTGTTGTTGGGACGTTTTTGGAATTGGTTCCCCGTCGTTACAAACGGATAAGTAAATATTATCCCCAGCTTTTCTTGTGCTAACTGATATATTTTTTAATTTTTTACCACCATGGGCAAGTGCGTTATCCAATATATTCAGGAGGGCTTGTTCGATTAGAAAAGTATCGATAGCTAACGAATTTTTTCCACTGTTTCCAGCAAAAGATAATTTGATTTTTGATGAAACCACTTTATTGGCATATGTCGACAATATTTCTGCTATATATTTGTCAAATTCAATTGTTTCTCTCTGAATAGAGATGTTTTTTAACCTCTCATAGGATAGTAATTGCTCGGTGAGCCTAGTTAGAGCACGACAGGCTTTTATAACCTCGTTATTCCTTTTTTTTGCTTCATCCAAATTATGCGAGTTTTGTGTCACTTCAGACAAAGAGTGGATGGCGGCAATTGGATTTCGCAATTGATGCGCAGCGTTAGAAATGAAACGGTTTCTACTAGATTGTTCTTTAGTAACTTCATCAAACAATTTGTTTAGTCTTTGGACGATATGCTGAACTTCAATCGGGACAATTCTTCGAATTGGCCTAAGGTCAGAACTTGAGCGTGCTCCAATTGCCTGCTCAACGCTTGATAACGGTTGCAAACCCACACTTATTCCAAAAAAGACAGCCAAAAATACTGTGCAAAATAATAATAATGCTGTAAGCGCACTTTGGGTAGCAAGATGTGTGGCTAGTTTCTGTCTTTGTTCAAAATCCTGCCAAACAGAAACCAATACTAATCCCTCCAATTCATCAATCTTTGCGCTCTGTTTTAATTGAACGACTTGAACAGGCACCCCACGATGGGACGCTTTAAATACCGTCGGTGAATTTAGTGAAATGTTGATATTAATTGGCCGCAATGGAGGTGGAGAATAACCAGTTATAAATCCGCCGTCTGGGCCTCTGACATGATAGAAAAATTGAGAGTCTGATGCTTCCTCAAACAAGGCTTTTGTTGATGGCGACAATCTCTCTCCGTTGGTAGCCAACAAGTCTCTATAGATTGCGAGTGCCATAATTGATAACTTTTGGTCAAATACAGCTTCAGCTAGCTGCTCAGATTTAATATATTGCCAGCCAATACCCATAAATGAAGCAATTGATAGTGGAGCCAAAATAAGAATGAGTAAGCGGCTTCTTATAGAGGTTGGAAATAACATCACGGATCTGCTTTCATAAAGTACCCTAACCCGCGCAGCACATTTATTTGAACTCCATAAGGAGCAATTTTTTTTCTCAGCCTAGAAAGTAGTACTTCAAGTGTAGTTTCATTGACATCCTCTCCTATGCCATAAACATAATTAATGAGGCCTGACTTGGAAACTACACGCCCATAAGAAGCAGTCAAACACTCGAAGGCAGCAACTTCTTTTTTTGTGAGTCTAATATTCTCTCCTCCGCAGGATACTTGACGATATTTATAGTCAATTGTTAATTGACCAACCTCTCCGATTGATGACTGGTTGTCTGGTTTGCGTCTTAGAATAGCACGGACACGCGCATCTAGCTCATCAATTTCAAAAGGCTTCACAAGATAGTCATCTGCTCCTGCATCTAAACCCTCAATACGTTGGTGGACGCCGTCCCTTGCAGTCAATATGATAATGGGTGTGGTAACATTTATTTGGCGAGAACGTATTAGGACATTAAGTCCTGAGAGAGAGGGTAGATTGACATCGAGTATGCAGAGGTCAAACTCTTCTTGCTTCAAAAACTGGAGCCCCGTCTCTCCATCATGGACCACAGTGGGGGCATGGCCTTGATCTTTGAAATGGTGTTTTAAAGCTTGTGAAAGTTGAATATGATCTTCGACAATCAAAATACGCATAAAAATGTAAGTTTCGTGAAAGCTACGTGGAATATAAATATCATTTTAGTCAGGCTGATTTATTTTTTAGTAAATGGCAATCAAAACCTGAATATTATTTTGGAGGAAAATATGAAAACTATAATAAAAATGGTTGTTGGTACTGCGTTAGTTATGAGTGTTACAGCAACTGCTAATGCAGATATGAGTGGAAAAAATATTGAATGGACTATTCCATTCTCAGAAACAGGAGGTTCTGCAAAGTGGGCGAACTTTTTTGCTCCACTTCTTAGCGAACATATGGATGGAAATCCTAATGTTGTTGTCAAGTTTATGCCTGGAGCTGGGTCAACAAAAGGTGCAAATTGGTTCCAGAATGAAGAACATGTTGATGGCACAACTATGTTTGGGTCATCTGGTTCAACTCAGTTTCCATATTTGCTTGACGACCCGCGTGTACGCTATGAATATAAAGATTGGATTCCTGTAATGGCTTCTGGCACTGGAGGAGTTGTTTACCTTAACCCTGAGGATGCCAAAATGTTTGATGGCACAGCAAACAAGTTAAAAAATAAAACATTTATTTACGGTAACCAAGGTGCTACTCGTCTTGACCTTATTCCAGCTTTAGCTTGGGAAATGTTAGGTATGGATGTTGAGCATGTTATGGGGATCAAGGGACGCGGTGACGGACGTAAAATGTTTGAAAGTGGTGAAGCAACGATAGATTACCAAACATCATCTTCTTATTTAAAAGGTGTCAAACCATTAGTTGAAGAAGGCAAAGCCGTGCCTATGATGACTTGGGGTTCACTTGACTCTAATGGAAAAATCGTTCGCGATCCTACATTTCCCGATATCTTAACCTTCAAAGAAGTTTGTGATGCTACCTCGGGATGCGAAACTTCTGGTGAGGCATGGGATGCTTGGAAAGCATTTTTTATTGCAGGTTTCCCTGCTCAGAAACTTGCTTTCTTGCCTGGCGATACTCCAGAAGAGGTAGTTAAAATGTATACTGCCGCATTTGAAGATATTCGGGCAAGAGGGGACTTTGGTGAGATTTCATCAGCCCGTTTAGGTCAATACCCAATGTATGTTGGAGCAGAAGCACAATCAGCTTTGAATGGTGCCTTGCAGATCTCCCCTGATGCCAAGAATTATGTTGTTGGCTGGCTCAAAAATAAATTTGGTGTTTCCCTAAACTAAATAATTCAAGGTGGCCCCACCTTTCTGGGGTGGGGTACTTTTTATGCAAATTTTTATTGATGCAATCCCTTATCTATTTGATGCTTGGCGTTTAATTCTTGACCCGACGGTATTGTTATATCTTGTTGGTGGTGTTTCAATGGGTCTATGTATCGGTGTCTTTCCAGGACTTGGTGGAATAGCTGGACTTTCGCTGATTCTTCCATTTATGTTTGGCCTTGACCCAATTTATGGGCTAGCCCTTATGATAGGAATGGTAGCGGTGGTGCCAACATCCGACACATTTGCCTCTGTATTGATGGGTATTCCTGGGTCCTCCGCATCACAAGCAACAGTACTAGATGGTTTTCCTCTTGCAAAAAAAGGAGAAGCAGCCCGAGCTCTCTCGGCAGCGTTTAGTTCTTCATTGTTTGGTGGTTTAATCGGGGCTTTCTTTTTAACTTTTTTCATTTTAATTGCCAGACCTATCGTTTTAGAATTTAAATCTCCAGAATTGCTAATGATCTCTATATTTGGCTTGTCAATGGTAGGAGTTTTGGCAGGCCGAGTAGCCTTAAAAGGTTTTTTGGCAGCAGGTTTAGGGATGCTTGTTGCCTCGATAGGAGAAGGTCCTTTTAATGGTGAATTGAGGATGTCGACTTACGATTTTCCTTACCTGGTTGATGGATTAAAATTAGTTATTGTTGGCCTTGGCATTTTTGCTATTCCTGAAATTGTTGCTCTCTTGAGAAAAGATCAAGCTATAGCCGATCGTTCTCCTCTCGGATCAGGTTGGTTAATTGGTTTAGGGGATTGGTGGAATAATAAATGGCTTTCGATGCGATGCGCACTGATTGGAGTCATGGTGGGAGTTATTCCCGGTCTCGGGGGATCGGTTGTTGATTGGCTTGCCTATGGACATGCTGTGCAAACAACAAAAGATAAATCTAATTTTGGCAAAGGGGAAATTAGAGGGGTGGTGGGCCCCGAAAGTTCAAATAATGCTAAAGAAGGTGGAGGATTGGTTCCAACTTTATTGTTTGGAATTCCTGGGTCTGGATCTATGGCTATTTTTATTGGGGCATTATCACTTTTGGGCTCAGGTGAATTAGAAGTTGGGCAAGCCATGCTTAAAAGCAATCTCAATTATACCTATGCAATTGTCTGGATGCTTGCGCTTGCGAATATTTTTGGCACGATATTATGTATTGGGTTGTCTGGGCAAATTGCAAAAATTACAAGTATTCGGTTTGCTTTGATAGCCCCATTTATTTTTATGATCATTGCTTTCGCAGCATTTCAATCTGGTCAAAATTTAATGGATCTCGTTGTTTTATTTGCCATAGGACTCTTAGGTATTTTCCTACGCAGGTTTGATTGGTCGCGCCCAGCATTTTTGATTGGTTTTGTACTCGCTAATCCTGTTGAAAATTATGCAAATAATGCTAATCAGATTGCTGGAATTCGTTTTCGAGAAAGCCTAGAGGCAGGTTTATCGTATGTTTTTAGTCCCATTGTTTTAACCATTCTTTTGATAACCATCTTATCAGTTGTGGTAGGGTTAAGGCAGTCTAATAAAATCATGGTAGAGGGGGCAGTGATTTCAGGCCAGAAACGTGCGCCAATGGTTTTTTTGATCTCCATTTTATGTTTTATAGTTTTTGCATTATTTGATTTAACTAATATTCCTGAATACGCGTTCGTCGATGCTGCTTTCCCATTATTTGTGGCATCATTGTCATTTCTAGCAGGAACAATTCTGCTGTTTCAAATGATAATAATGCCGGAAGGAAATAAGATATTTTCTGACCGATCATTTCAAAAAGAAGAACTAGAGATGCACTTTGGTCTTTGGCCAACCTTGGCTTGGTTTGGAGGTCTTTTGCTTGCAACTTCTTTAGTTGGCTTTGTTTTAGCCTTAACAGGATTTTTATTGTTATTTTTCAATTTTAGAGCTCAGATATCTCTAATAAGAACAGTAATTTTTTCCGCATCTGGTGTCAGCTTTATGTGTGGAATGGCTTTGATGCTTAATCGAGATTTTCCTCCAGGCTTACTACAGGCTTATTTTAACCTACCGTGGCCATTAACTTGAGCATGGTTAGGTTTTTTTACTTGAGAGCTGTCAAATGACCCAAATAGGTATACCATATTTTTTTATGCGAGGGGGTTCTTCAAGGGGACCATACTTTAATCGTGCTGATTTGCCGAGTGACTTAGATAAATTGGCTGAAGTTCTAATTGCAGTTGTTGGTTCTGGGCATCCTTTGAATATTGATGGGATTGGTGGTGGTAATGCAGTAACTACAAAAGTCGCTATGCTCTCAAAATCAAATGATGATTGGGCCGATATTGATTATTTTTTTGCTCAAGTTAGCGTTGAGGATAAAACTGTTGATTACAAGCCAACTTGTGGAAACATTCTATCTGGAGTTGGTTCCGCTGCAATAGAAATGGGTTTGGTTCGGCCAAAAGCAGACTTTGCTGAAATTAAAATCTTAGCGATAAATACTGGTGCTCGGATATTAGCAAAAGTGCAAACTCCAAATGGTAAAATAACTTATGATGGTAATGCAAAAATTGATGGAGTGCCGGGCACAGCGGCACCTGTTGAATTGAACTTCATGGATGTTGCAGGCTCATCAACAGGAGCCTTTTTGCCGACAGGCAATTTATTAGATCAATTCTATGATACTGAGGTTACTTGCATGGACGTAGCGATGCCAGTAGTGATAGCAAGAGCTGCTGATTTTGGCCTAACAGGGTCGGAAAGTAGTATTGAATTAGATAAAAATAGAAACTTTTTTCATCGAATGGAAAAAATTAGATTGGCAGCAGGAACTGCTATGGGGATGGGTGATTGTAGTAACTCAGTCACCCCTAAATTTGGTTTGATTGCGCCCCATCCTGATAGAGGCAATATCATTTCTCGTTATTTTATGCCGTGGAATACGCACCCGTCAATGGCTGTTACTGGTGCTCAATGTATCTCTTCCTGTGCTTTGACACCAGGAACAGTTGCAGATGGTATGATGTCAATACCAAATGGCAACTCGGTCACGGTTACCTTAAAACACCCTATGGGTCAAATGGATGTAATCGTAAACTATAATATTAGTGACGGTGTTTTTGAACATCAATCTGCTGGAATTAGGAGAACTTGTCGAAAATTAGCGCAAGGACTGGTATTTATTCCCACGCAAATTTGGGAAAGTTAGAATGAAGGTAGCTATTCTTGACGATTGGTTTGACACATTAAGAAAACTACCTTGCTTTCGTTTGCTTGATGACTGTGAAGTTGATGTTTTTACTGATCATGTTAAAGAGATATCATTATTGGCAAAAAGGCTTTTACCTTATGACGCCATTTCGCTTTTTCGTGAGCGTACTCCAATCACAGCCGAACTGGTTAGTCAGTTACCAAACTTAAAGGTAATTTCTCAACGAAGTGTTTATCCACATATAGATGTAAAAGCTTGCACAGAAAGAGGTATTGTGGTGTGCTCTAATCTACACGGAAATACTCCATCATATGCGGCAGCTGAACATACTTGGGCATTGATTATGGCCGGAATGCGTGATTTACCAGCTCAAATGGCTAGTCTACAAAAAGGTAACTGGCAGATTGGTGTTGGTAAGAGTTTATACGGTCGTTTAATAGGGCTTTATGGTTATGGCCGAATAGCAAAACAAGTTGCAAAATACGCTGAGGCCTTTGGTATGAAGGTTGTTTGGTGGGGGTCTGCTGAAGGACGCCAACGTGCGGCTAAAGATGGTAAAGTCATTGCTGCAAGCCGTAGCATATTTTTTTCTCAATCTGATGTTGTCAGTGTTCATGTAAGATTAAAGCCTCAAACTAAAGGTGTAATTACTGCAGGAGATTTGGCTCAAATGCGTTCAGACGGACTTTTTGTAAACACATCAAGAGCTGGACTAATTGAGCATGGAGCTATGCTCGCAGCACTTGATAATGGGCATCCAGGCAAAGCTGCAATTGATGTTTTTGATTGCGAACCAATTATCTCGGCTAATGACCCCTTGGTATGTCACCCTAATATTATAGCTACCCCTCACATTGGCTTTGTTACTGAAGATGAGCTTGAATTACAATTTAAGGATATCTTTGGTCAGATAGCAGAGTTCAAAAATGGCCGTCCCATAAATGTAATTAACCCAGAAGTATTAAATTAGGTTTATGCATAGATAATTTTACAATAGCATACATTTATATACAAGGAAGCTACATTCTCATTTAAATGCTACTTAAAAGGATAGTTATGGGTAAAAATGTGATAATTATAGGTTCTGGCAATGCAGCCATGTCTGCTGGTATAGCTTCACTTGAAACCGGTGCAAATGTGTTAATGTTAGAAAAAGCAGATGAAAAGTTAGCAGGAGGAAATACAAAATATACGGCTGGTGCTATGCGTTTTTCCTATAATAGCTCAGAAGAGTTGCTTCCGCTACTTTCAAACCCAAATGATGAGCGAATTGGTAGAACCGATTTTGGTTCATACACAGAACAAAAATTTAAAAATGATTTACTAAGCTTTAATGAAGGACAATCTTTGTCTCCAGAACAGGAGTATCTCGTTAAACAATCTTATGAAACGGTTAAGTGGTTGGCAGACCACGGTGTTACTTACGAGCCAATTTATTCAAGGCAAAGTTACGAAAAAGATAATAAGATTATTTTTTGGGGAGGACTTACACTTGCAGCAGATAACGAAGGGGTTGGTCTTCACGATATGGAACTAAAAGCATTTAAGAGATTAGGCGGCAAAATTCGTTATAATGCTGGAGTTACAGACTTAATAACATCGAATTCGACAGTAACAGGCGTTCGCATAGGAAATGAAGAGATATTTGGGGATTCCATAATACTTGCGTGTGGAGGCTTCGAAGCAGATGACCAGCTGAGAAAATCAGAAATTGGTTTGGATTGGAGTCAGGCTAAGGTCCGAGGTACCCCGCATAATACTGGAGATGGCTTAAAAATGGCACTAAAGCTTGGTGCAAAGCGCTATGGAAAATATGATGGATGTCATGCAACACCTATGGACCTCCATATGAAAAATTTTGGTAATCTAGAAGTCCCTCCTAAGTCACGAAAAAACTATCGCAAGATATGTTACTTTTTAGGAGTGATGCTCAATGCTGATGGCAACCGATTTGTTGATGAAGGAAAAAATTTCAGAAATTATACTTATGCCCAATTTGGTCGTGCAGTCCTCGAGCAACCCAAGCATTTTGCATGGCAAATTTTTGACTCAAAGGTATTTGAACTTCTTTATGAAGAATATAGGACGAGTGACGTTAGCTATGTTGAGGCAAACAATTTGGAAGATCTCGTGAAAAAATTAGATGGGGTAGATCAATCGAAAGCTCTAAAAACCTTGAATGAATATAATCACGCTGTTGATATGCAATCAATTTTTGACCCTACCGAGTTAGATGGAAAATGCACAAATGGTTTAACTCTAAATAAAAGTAATTGGGCCCAAACAATTGATACACCGCCTTTTAGAGCATTTCCGGTTACAGGTGGTATTACCTTTACCTATGGTGGCTTAAAGGTTAATGAAAATGGCTGTGTTATGTCAGAAGAAGATGTTCCAATTTCGGGTTTATATGCTTGTGGTGAAATCGTCGGTGGTGTTTTTCATGGCGGATACCCTGGTGGGTCTGGTCTAACTTCTGGTGCTGTTTTTGGACGTCTGGCTGGTTTTGGGGCTGCTTCAATATGATTTTTTTTTTGAAAGAAATTTGATATTGATAAGTTCGCTGACAGTAACTTACACAAATTTCATACTCAAAGCTAAAGTTAATAAAATCACACTCCAGAGAAATTACTAACCCATCAAACGCCCGTGCTCCAACAGCCTCAGACCACGCAAATATATCCCCACCCCCTATCTAAAAATCAAAGCTGATTAGCAAACTGGTCCAGTAACCCTCAAACGAAAAATAGAGGGGTTAAAAGACAGCTATTACTAAATTATTTTGTGGGGTAAATCGTGGGGTGACCAGAAAATACCCTTTAAAAAACACTTTAAAACAGATAGTTAAGAGAGAGTTCGGAGTTCACCTCCTCCGCCATTTTACTATACTAAAATTGTGTAATAGCATTCCATGAGCAAAGAATATAATTACTAGTGAAAAAGAAATTAAGTCTTAGAAGAGACTTGATATTTCTAAAAGAAAGCAAGAGAGAATGCTATCTTATAGACATATTGCAAAAACGGAGACAATTTTCCTTACTAAAAAAGTATATAGCTTACGTATAGCCTAATCTTAAAGGACTGGCTTTGGTTTTAATTAGGTTGGTTCAAAGTGTTAATAATTACTCTGGCCATATTTTTTGAGATACCAAACTTAATATACCTGTATTTTTCAAGAAGATATTAATCAACGTGTTGAAATAAATATCTCTAACCAAACTGAAATTCTGGGTTTGCGACGTTTATGATAATTTATCTTCTAAAATAATATTTAGAAAAAAACAATATGATTTTGAATTACTGCAGCTACTTTTGAACTAAAACAGATACAGCGCGACGGTTAATAGCCCAAGAAATAGAATTTGACCCTGCAACCAATGGTTTTTCTTTACCATATGAAATTAATTTAATTCTTTTGTCGTCGATCCCATTAGCCACCAAAAAATCACGGGCTGCTGCAGCGCGTCTATCACCAAGTGCTAAATTATATTCTCGTGTCCCGCGCTCATCGCAATGTCCTTCTATTATAATTTTAGTGTTCGGATAATTTTTCAAAAAACCTGCTTGTTGTTTTAAAACGGCAAGTGCTTCGTTATTTAATATCGATTTGTCAAATTCAAAATATACTGTTGTCCCTATTTTCAAAAACTTTTGTTCAAAAATTTCTTGTGAATTCATGCCTGAAGCTTCAGAGCCAGCAGA
>Ga0181595_10005521_pt1 | contig 11166 bp, 9 predicted proteins | sample 041ome_7_FD_145604 | JGI IMG/M metagenome (GOLD analysis project Ga0181595, IMG submission 145604) | Coastal salt marsh microbial communities from the Groves Creek Marsh, Skidaway Island, Georgia - 041401AS metaG (spades assembly) | ecosystem: Environmental > Aquatic > Marine > Intertidal zone >...
TGGCACATAACGCCCGCCACAAACGCGAGCAACGTGTTGCGAGTCGAGCGCCCAAAGGGCGCGTTTTTGATGGCGATTGTTATATTTTTCTTTCAATGATGAACTCTGATTCGTCACCGTTATGAATGAATATTTCGCCTTCGCCTTTGAAAGGAGTTGTGAATTCGATTTTTCCACGACCACACAAATCATCGCCTTCACATTCACCCTGCCATGAAAACTCCATATAGGGCACGCGTGTAGATACACGGGCATCAACCCAGCCTTTTACCGCACCGAAAACAAATTCCCCTAAGCCGTCATCAGTAAATTCAAAATAACCAGGCTCAACTAAATCTACATAATCTTGATCCCAGTTTGACATCCAAGTGATACGCCACTTACCAACGAAATCGTGCACCTAAACTCTCCGAAAAATATAACATTTGTATATTGTGCTGGCACGATTTGCCTGGTTCTACCAGTTGACGTGCTGCGGTTAATTATTTGATTCACATAGTGTTTTTTTTAAAGGTTTATCCACGTGCAAGGTAAATCGTGCTGGCACATTATTCCCTTTTGGAGGCCTGTTATTTATTTGCTCAGTGATCCTAAGCCTCTAAATTAGATTGTTTTTCCTTCTTCAGCAACAAATAACTGTGCCTGCCTATCAGCGAAAGCGTGCTTGATTTTGGGAAAAAACAAATAATACTGTATATAAATACATGGGTTGGTGGGCTTCGAAATGGCTAAAAGTGCTTTTTTACAAGCTGTATCTGAAGACATTAGGTTAAGGGGCTACAGTATTCGTACAGAGCATTCCTACTTGTATTGGATAAAAAGTTTTATTTTGTACCATCAGAAAAAGCATCCACAACAGATGGGGGCTGATGAAGTTAAAGCTTTTTTAAGCTGGTTGGCGAATCAGCGCCATGTTGCCGTTAATACTCAAAAAGTAGCCTTAAATGCGTTAGTTTTTTTGTACCACAAGTTTTTGAAAATAGAGTTGGGTGAGCTGGGGTTTACTTATGCGACGAAACAGCGCAGCTTGCCTGTCGTATTATCTGTTAGTGAAGTCGCTGCACTGCTACCCCATCTGAAAGGGATCTCTGCACTCGTCGTGTCTTTGTTATATGGCAGCGGGTTAAGAGTTTCGGAGTGTTTACGTTTGCGTGTGCAAGATATTGATCTGGAGCACTTGTCTATTACGGTCAGGGACGGTAAAGGCAAAAAAGACAGGCAAACTTTGTTGAGTAGTAGTCTGGTAACGGCACTCAAGCAACAGATAACAAGAGCTTTGGCGTTGCAGCAGCAAGATAATTTGCGGGGTATTGGTCCGTCCTTACCTTTTGCATTGGGGCGTAAGTACCCTTCGGCGTATCGGCAAGCGGGTTGGATGTTTTTGTTTCCTTCAACCAGTCTCTGTGCACACCCACTGACTGGGGTACTTTGCAGGCATCATTTGCATGATAGTGTGGTCAGAAAGGCGTTGCAACCAGCTGTGGTCGCCTGCGGTATTCGTAAAAAGGTGAATTGCCATACCTTTCGCCATTCGTTTGCCACCCATTTGTTGCAATCGGGTTATGACATTCGTACCGTACAGGAATTGCTGGGTCATAACGATGTGGCAACCACTCAAATTTATACTCATGTGATTGGTCAGCACTACGCAGGTACTGTCAGTCCATTGGATAAGTTGTTTAACCCACCAGAATTGAAAGAACCTCAATGTATTTATGGCAGCAGCGCTGCATAAAAAAACAGCTAAAGCACAAGCTTTAGCTGAACCAGAGGAAGGCAACCTCTAAAGGGTGGATAGAACCAGAGATGGAAGAATTTACTGAGCTAAAAACTGCCGGATTTGTTCTGCTTTGCTTTGAATATTCAAAAGCCCGTCTAAATGCCCCGCCTGACCGGAAATCTCTTCATAGGTTGCCTGTGGCATCTGCGCTTTGCTCTGTTTGGCCATAGCGGGTGTTAGTAATAAATCTCCTGTGGCAGGTAACCACAACGTCTTGGCTTTCACGCTTTTAAGCTGTTGTTGCCAGTTGTCCCCCATACCAGCGCGCCATAACTGTGAGGCGCGCACCAGATAGAGCAACGAATTGGCATCCATTTGGGCGGAGCGTTGTTTTGCAGCGCTGAGCAGCTGGTTCCAGGCTGGTAATTCGGCCTGAATATCCTGGTGAATGGCCTTGTCCAAAGCAGGCGCTGGATAGCTTTGATTAAATAAATCCGGGTGCAATGCATCCTGTATGACATAAGCCAAAGCCCGGGTTAAGCCTGCAGGTTGCTGAGTAAGCGGATAAGCGCCTTTATTCCAATTTGGGTCTTGTTTGATTGGCTGAGCCCAACGTTCTAAGCGCACTGCACTGAAACTGTCGATATAAGCTGTGCCTATCACCGGCATTAAGCGCTCGACTTTTTCCGGATAACTCACAGCCCATTCAATGGCCTGAAAGGAACCCATTGAAGGGCCTATCACGGCATAAAGTTTTTTGATGCCGAGTTTATCCAGCAGGGCTTTTTGTACTTCAACAAAATCGCGGATAGTCACCACAGGAAAAGTTAAACCATAAGCTTTGCCTGTATCCGGATTGAGACTGGCAGGGCCAGTGGTGATCACATCAGGCGAAAAGGCATTTAAATTGGCTAAGCTGTCGACGCTCAGCACATAAAATTGGTTAGTGTCTATGGCTTTACCAGGGCCAATAATGCTGTCCCAGTAACCCGGTGTTGCATCTGTAGTGCGGTATTTGCCTGCCGCATGCGAAGTGCCGGAAAAATAATGGGTGATTAAAATGACATTGGATTTATCAGCATTGAGTTTGCCATAAGCTTCCCAGCCGACTTTCACCTGCTTTAACACCACACCACTTTGAGTGGTAAAGTGCGCCAGTTCCAGTTGCTGCTTTTGCACTAAAGGCAGTTCTGCCGCCTGCACCAGACTGCTGAACAGCAGCATAAAACTAAGCCATATCTTTTTCATAACATCCTTCTACCTAAAGCCATTGAAACAGCAAAATAGCCAACATCACGCCTAAAGTCGGCACTACCACTGTCACCGCAGCCACAGGCCAGTAGGCGTTCTGATGGCTTTCACCACAGATAGCACGGATGGTTGTAACCACATAGCCATTATGCGGCAACGAGTCTAAAGCACCGGATGAGATAGCGACCACACGATGTAACTGCTCTGCATCGACGCCACGTTCTAAATACACCGGAGCTATCTCGGGCAGCGCTATGGCCTGACCACCCGAGGCTGACCCTGTTAAACCCGCTATCACACTAACAGCAACAGCTGCACCTATCAGCTCGGAACCCGGTAAATGTGTCATGGTTTCGACCACAGCGGTAAAAGCAGGTGTCAGCTTAGCGACTGAACCAAAACCTACCACGGCTGCAGTATTGCCTATGGCAATTAAGGCCCCGGTGGCGCCTTGATCCAGAGTCTGGCCCAAAGAGGTTAAGAACTTGCGGTTCAGCAAATATAAAGTAGTAACCCCCCCTGTCAGCGCGACTATCAACGCCGCTTGTTGCATCGAGTCATGCAGTAAATACGACAATAACAGCACCACCAGCAAAGGCAAAATACCCATGAGTGGATGAGGTAAGGCTTTGTCGCCTACCACTGGGTCAGCGTCACGGCCTTCAAACATTTCGCCTTTGGCCATGGCGGTTTTGATCATCTTCATCAGCCAGCAATAGCCTACTATCGCCATAAAAATCGCCACTATAATGCTGACTTCCCAGCCGGCATAAGGGCTGGTGCCGAGGTATTGAATAGGGATCCAGTTTTGTATTTCAGGCGAACCTGCTGAGGTCATAGTAAAAGTCACTGAACCTAAACCTAAAGCGGCCGGAATAAAACGCCTTGGCAGGTTGGCGTCTTTAAATAAACTCACCGCCATAGGGTAAGCGGAAAATGCTACGACAAAAATGCTGACGCCACCGTAAGTCAGTACAGCGCAAGCTAAAACCACAGCCAGCACAGCGCGTTGTTTACCTATACGTTTGACGATAGCCAGTGCAACAGCGTCGGCAGCGCCTGTATGCTCCATCAGTTTGCCAAACAGAGCGCCTAATAAAAACATTAAAAACCAGCTGGAAACAAAACCGGCAAAACCTGACATATAACCTTGCACAAAATTAGCCGGGTTATCGGCCAGCCAAAACGGAATGCCATTAAATAAAGCCACAAATAAAGCGCACAGTGGCGCCAGAATAAACAGATTTACCCCGCGCATGGTCAGCACTATCAGTAACACCAACCCCGCCAACAGACCAAATAGACTCAGCATAGAAACAACCTTGTGTGTTTTTTTTCAGTCTGGTGTAAAGCCGTGTGGCAAACCATAGTACTAAGGTACAGTCTTATTGCTATTCTGTTTGTTAATTCTTTTATTTTCATGTGCTTATCTGTAGTTTGTGCTGGGTATAGTACTAAGGTACAGCTTAACATTTCGACAGGACAGCCTAGAGTGGTACTGGACAAGTTAGCAGGAGAAGCCAGATGGCCCATAACAATAAGAAGACGAAGACTGTATTCCAACCCACTTTATTGGCAGTGCTGATAGGGTCAGCTTTAATCAATCCGGTCATGGCAGAACAGGCCAGCGACGAAACAAAACAACAAGAAGAAGCGACGCTGGAAGTTATTCAGGTGACAGCCCGTAAAACCGCTGAAAACCTGCAGCAGGTACCTGTGGCCGTAACCTCTATAGGTGCAGAGGCTCTGGCGCAGCGTGGTATTGAAAACTTAACCGCAGTGCAGGCCTATTCACCGAACACCACCTTGCAGGTATCCCGTGGCACCAACAGCACTTTAACGGCTTATATCCGTGGTATTGGCCAGCAGGATCCGCTCTGGGGTTTTGAACCTGGTGTGGGTATTTATATTGATGATGTGTATATGGCTCGTCCGCAGGGCGCTGCTATGGACGTGTACGATGTAGAGCGTATCGAAGTATTACGTGGCCCTCAGGGCACTTTATATGGCCGTAATACCATAGGCGGTGCTGTGAAATACATCACTAAGCCTTTAAGTGGTGACAATGAACTCAGCTTACGTGGCACTGTAGGTAACTATGGTCAAAAAGACTTTAAAATTGCCGGTCAGACTGCGTTAACAGACAAGCTGTTTTTTGGTGCTGCCTTAGCCACACTGAACCGGGATGGTTTTGGTACTTACCTCAATACAGGTGAGGAAAACTACGATAAAGATATTATGACCGGCCGTGTCAGCCTGCAGTATCAGGCGACTGACAATCTACGTTTTAGTTTTGCGGCGGATCGTACCGAAGATGATTCAAACTCCAAAGGCGGCCATCGTTTAACACCAAGTTTGTTTACCGGTGATGCACCACCAGACAGCATTTTTGACTCCAACACCAGCATGCCAGCGGATAACTCAGTGGTCACTGAAGGTCAGTCTCTGACTATTGCCTGGGATATCAACAGCGACTGGACCTTCAAATCTATTACGGCCAAACGCGAAGGCGTCACCGACACCAATATCGACTTTGATGCAACAGAATTACCGTCACTGGACGTACCGGCCTTTTATGAAGATGAACAAACTTCACAGGAACTGCAGTTGTTGTTTAACGGCGACAAACTGACCATGGCCTCTGGCCTGTACTATTTCAAAGGCGAAGCTTGTGGTGCTTTTGGTACTGTGCTGGTGCAAGGCTTGGGCGTCACCACTGAAAACGGTGGTTGTGTGGATACGGACAGCGTAGCCGCTTATGCTCAGGGTAGTTATCAATACACAGACAAGCTGTCTTTCACTTTAGGTGGTCGTTATACCAAAGATGATAAAGATGCCGAAGTCTATCGCTTCGTTTATCTGGGTTATAAAAACCCAAGGGACGCTGGTACTCCTATCGCAGTGCAGTCTGATTTTACAGGCAGCGAAAGCTTCAGCCATTTTTCACCCCGTGTAGGTTTTGAATACCAGAGCAACGACAACTTTATGTGGTACGGCTCGTACACCGACGGTTTTAAATCCGGTGGTTTTGATATGCGCGGTAACCAGTCGATTAACCCAAATGCAGGCGACCCTTATCAGGAAGAGACAGTTGATACTTTTGAAATTGGTTTTAAAAGTGAGTGGAATGACCGTACTTTACGTTTAAACGCGGCAGCATTTACGTCCAGCTATGACGATATGCAGGTGACTGTGCAGCGTGCTGTGAATAACACTGTGGCATCTCAGGTGTTAAACGCCGCCAGCGCTGACATTCGTGGTTTTGAAGTGGAGATGATCTCTGTTTTGACCAGTAACTTAGAGCTGACGGGGATCTTAGGGTACACAGACGCCAAGTTTAACGAAGTGGTATTTTTTGACGCTGCGTCTCAGACTAACGTCGACGTCTCCGATGTCTGGTCTTTTGCCAATACACCCGAGTGGACTGGTACTTTAGGTTTGAAATACACCCAAAGTGCCAGCATAGGCGAAATTGTGTATAACGTCATGGGGTCGTACCGTGCTGATACGCAGATTTTTGAAGTGCCGTCCGTGCTGGACTTCGGTGGTTATACCCTCTTCAATGCTGGAGCCACCTGGTACTCCAACGATGGCCATTGGGACTTGTCTGCTCAGGTACGTAACATAGGCGATAAAGAAACCCGTATTGCCGGTTACAACTTCCCGCTACTGGCGGGTGAGCAAACCATTACCGCCTACTACGGCGACCCAAGGACATACAGCTTAACTTTGGGATACCGTTTCTAAGCGGCTTCAGGTACGAAGGTCAAAAAACACTTGCCGGGGCGAAAGCCCCGGTTCAGTATGGTGAAAAGAGGTTTTTTAAAGTTGATACTGCGCTGTTATGATTGCAATTATTGCTGATGACCATCCGTTATTCCGTGTCGCTCTGGCACAGGCTTCCCAACAAATTCTTGGCACTGATGCTGTATTGCTGCAAGCCAATAGCATGGCTCAGTTGTGGGCTTTATTGTTGCAACACCCTGATACCGAACTGATCTTTCTGGATCTAAAACTGCCGGATGCTGAAGGTTTTGCCGGTTTGACGTCGCTTCGCACCGAATACCCCGATATCGCTATTTTGATGGTATCTGCTATTGAAGATCCTGCTGTAATTAAGCAAGCCTTGCAGCTTGGAGCTTCTGCCTATATTCCAAAATCTGCCCCACTGGATTTATTATCCGAAGCCGTAGCACAGGTTGTGGCTGGCGAGACTTGGGTACCAGCTGAACTGGTCAACGAAGTGGAAAAAGCCAGGGATCTGATTGATCAGGATTTTGCCCGCCGGCTGGAACAACTGACTCCCCAGCAATTTCGTGTACTGAAAATGATTGCTGATGGCTTACTGAATAAACAAATTGCCTATGAAATGCAGGTGCAGGAAACCACCATCAAACAGCATGTATCGGCGATTTTGCGTAAGCTGAATGTGAATAACCGGACTTTGGCCGGGATTATGTTTGAGAAGTTAAAGCTGCCAGACGAGTTCTGATTCTTCGTCGTACTTGATTTTGAACTGATATTTCTGACGAGCAGGGATAAACCCAGCGCCTACTATTGTTGTGGTTAGTTCAGGTTCATCTGTTGTTTCGCTATGCCAAGCAAACGCGCTCTGTCCTCTATGCCATTGGTGCCGCCGTTAATGAGTTGGGTGACTTTGGCTAAATCGTCAGCTTGTGCTGCCGCATTGATATTGCGTTTTTGCCAATACCAGCAGCCTGAAGCTACTGCCAACACAGGATCTGTAGCGACTAAATCCGGTTGACTGACCACATCCACGCCCCAGTCCTGACTAAAGGCCTGATAGTTAGCTTTGCCTGTTAACTGAATAATACCGCGTCCTCTGTAGGCCCAGCCGTCACCACTTTGTTCATCACCATTGCCCATTCTGTTGGCGTAAATACGGTTAGCGATTTTCTCCGGCTGACGGGCGTAGCTGTTCACATCCATTCCAACAAAATACTTAGCAAATAAAGAGCTAAGCGCAGAGGCGCTGTAGTTCAGGTTTTCGCTAAGTTGTGAATAACCTGCACTTTCATGGGCGGTTTGCGCCATAAAATGCGCGACACATAAAGGTGGTGTGATTTGAGCTTTAGGTAAATCCAAAGCCAGCGCTTGGCAAAAGTGGGTTACAGCAGCGCTGCTTAAGGCCGGGCATAAGGCTGAGAACAAAGCCGGGCTGACCAGAGCGGCGGAGCTTGTGGCCGGCAAATCTGGCAATTGCAACTGCTGGCCCGGATAAATCTGGTTCGGATTGCTCAGATGATTCTGACTGGCTATCCAACTGGCTTTGCTGCTATCCCCATAAAAACTGGCGGCTATGCTACTTAAGCTATCTCCGGTTTTGACCTGATAAAGCATAATGCGCTCCCTGTCGTTGAAAAATAACAGGTACAAAGTATGGTGCAGTTTTTGTGTTTTAACAGTTGTTCGACAGGTGTTTTGTTCACATTGTGCGTCACCGAAAATATGCTCCTGCATTTTCGGTGTACCGTACCTCCTGTACATAAAAAAGCCCACCGCTTTGGGTTGGCAAAAGAGGCGGCAACGCCTTTTAGCTAGGAACTGGTAGTTAGCAGCAACTGACTGTTGCAACAGGTTTTGGCGTGGCTGGTGGTTTTACCTGACTGACCGCTGTTGTTTTGCTGGATTCGGTTGGTGCTGCAGGAGCTGGCGGCACATAACCATGAAATTCAGCTAAGCCTTTAAAGACCTGAATTAAACTTTGTTTGAACATAGCATCGCGTCTGAACATCGTCTCGTCCTCCTGCTGTTTGAATAGTGAGCAGTGTAGAGAGCTTTAAATAGCTTGATTAGCCGGATCAACAAAGACAGATAGTTTCCTAAAAGAAACAGTCAGGACGAAAAAATCCGGTTAAAATCAACACCGTAAACAATATAAGAAAAAGGTGCAGGGATGTCGTTGCTTCAGCGTTTAAGTGATATGGCCACTTTTGCCAAAGTGGTGGAAAGCCGCAGTTTTACTCAGGCCGCTGTGGCGCTTGATATGTCCAAAGGTGCTGTCAGTAAAGCCATTAGTCGTTTAGAGCAACACTTGAATGTACGTTTATTGCAACGCTCCACCCGTCAGTTGAGTTTAACCTCAGAAGGGGAGGCCTTTTTTGACTACTGTCAGCAGGTGGTGGCACAAGCCGACAAAGCTGAGCATCACTTGTCCGAATTGCGGGATGAACCTTCGGGTTTAATCCGTATCAGTGTGCCTGTCACCTTTGGTACCTTGCGAATAGCGCCTTTGCTGCCACAGTTGTTGAAACAATACCCGAAGTTAAGCGTCGAGCTGGATTTAAACGACAAGGTCATCGATCTGATCGCGGATAAAATGGATTTAGGCATACGTTTTGGTCGTTTAGCCAATTCCAGCCTGATTGCAAGGGCCTTACCCGGTTTACCTATTACCATGGTGGCTTCGCCTGGCTACCTGAACGAGTTTGGCACTCCGCAAAGCCCGGCTGATTTATGCCAGCATCAATGTTTAAGTTCGGGATCGTCCATTGCCGATCGCACCTGGTTTTTCCGTTATATGGATCAAAGTATTGAAGTGCTGACCTCTGGCCGGGTGTTATGCAACAGCAACAGAGCGCTTAAACATGCCGCTCTGGCGGATATGGGGTTGTTGTTTGTGACCCGTTATCAGGTGGAAAAAGAGCTGCAAAATGGCAGTCTGGTGGAGGTGATGCAGGACTATATGCCTGAACCCCTGCCGCTACATCTGGTGTATCCAAACCGTCATCATATGAAGGCGGGATTAAAGGTAGTGATCCAGTTTTTACAGCAGCAGTTTGCGGTCTGAATCAATTCAGCAAACGTTGCAGCAGTCGCTTCAACGACACCTCTTTTAAGGGTTTGAGCATAAAGTGAAAACCTGCATTCAGAGCATGCTGACGGATATCTGCACTTTGGTCGGCTGAGTTGATCACCACAGGCGAACTGATGCCAAAATGCTCTGCTAACTGCACTGCCACTTCCACTCCGGTCGCGCCCTGATCCAGATGGTAATCAAACAGCATTAAATCGGGTTTAAAGCCTTGTTGCACTGCAGCTAAGGCCTCGCTGGGCGAGCTGACGGCTTTTACGTCACAATGCCAGCTTTGCAGTAATTGCGACACGGCCTGCAGCAACACGGCTTCGTTATCCATCAGCAAAATACGTTGTCCGGTAAAACGACTCGGTTGGCTGGACTTCAGTTCTGGTGTGACTCTTTGACTAACGCGTGAAAGCGGCAGCTGAACAGAAAAGCAGCTGCCTTTGCCTGGCACTGAACTAAAGCTAATTTGATGGCCTAATAAGCTGCAAATACGCTGGCTGATCGCAAGCCCAATGCCTAAACCTTTTTGATCGGCCTGACTGCCTTGCTGGAATTCATCAAAGATTTTCTGTTGATCTGCTTCGTTAATACCCACACCTGTGTCACAGACACAAATATGTAAATACTTTGCCTGACGTTTTACCCCCAGCAGAATTTTGCCGTTTGGCGTATAACGCAGCGCATTGGCCAATAAATTCTGCACTACTCGTTTTAACAGCTTGGCGTCACTGAAAGTGCCAAGGCGGCTAGGCACATAGTTAAAGCTTAAACCTTTGCTTTGGGCCAGCACTGCGGCTTCGCGTGCACTTTGATCCAGTAATTCAGATAAAGCAAAAGTTTCAGGCTGAGCTTTGACCACACCGGCATCCAGTTTGGTCAACTCCAGAATAGCGGCCAGCAACTCTTCGGCAGAGTTGAGCGAATGAGTTAAGTTTTGCGCCAGCTGTTTGACTTCATCCTGCTGACTTTGTTGGCGAATAAGGCCACAAAATAGCGCCGCTGCGTTAAAAGGTTGCATCAAATCATGGCTGGCTGCGGCAAAAAATCGGGTTTTGGCTGCTGTGGTGGCTTCGAGTTGTTGTTTGGTGTGTTGCAGTTGATGGTTCAATTGCTCCAGCTCGGCGGTACGGTTTTTCACCCGTTGTTCCAGCGTGTTGTTGCTTTGCTCTAATTCACGCTGTACTTCAATAAAAGAGCTGACATCGCTGTAGGTGGTAACAAAACCACCGCCGGGCAAGGGATTACCCAACATTTCAAAAATACGGCCATCCTGTTGCTGGCGCTGAAATTTATAGCTGCTGCCCTGACGTAAATAATTCAGCCGTTTTTGAATTTCCTGAGCAATGTCCTGTTCAGATAAAACCTGACC